>Ga0068855_100000392_pt1 | contig 53969 bp, 46 predicted proteins | sample KBSCornC52_FD_66592 | JGI IMG/M metagenome (GOLD analysis project Ga0068855, IMG submission 66592) | Corn rhizosphere microbial communities from Kellogg Biological Station, Michigan, USA - KBS Corn C5-2 | ecosystem: Host-associated > Plants > Roots > Rhizosphere > Soil ... | reverse complement strand
CGCTGCAACAGGCACTGCGATCAAGATGTGCGAGAGGTTGTACTCGGTGCTTTCGTCGGGCAGATTCTGTTGCCGGGCGATGTATTGATCCAGTTCGCGCGGCGACACGTTGATGTGTGCGATCACGTCGCGTTGTCTGAGAAGTTGCAGCGTCATGTCGCGGCGGATTTCCTCGCGATATTGCGCGTAGTCGACCCCTTGACCTTCGAGCGCGGCCGGTAAATCGGCGAACTTGATGTTGTTGCGGCTGGCGATGTCGTCGAGTGCACCATTCAGCATCTCGTCCGGCACCTTCAAGCCCAAACGGTCGGCGCGCTGCATTTCGAGTTCCTGCACGACGAGGCGCTCCAGCACCTGCTTGCGCAAAACGCTGCGGGGCGGCAGCTCGGTTTTCTGTTCACGCAAGCGCGCCGCAATGCGTTCGAGTTCGTTGTCGAGCTCGCTCTGTAAAACCACGCCATCGTTGACGACCGCGGCGACTTTGTCGATCAATTGGCCGCGGGTGGTCAGTTCGCGAGTCTGAGCATCGACATGCTGGGCAGCGAGCAGGAGACACGCGCACAGCAGTGAAAATAAGGGACGCAACTTCATCTCAGGGAGAGGGGCTCGTTGTTTGACGGGCGGAGTATCCTCGAATGGAGCGCTCGAGGAAAGCGTCGACGGGCACTCCGACACTGGACAAGCCGTTAAGTTCCAACTGCAGGCGCACCGAGGTATCCGACTCGCCGGTGCGGGTACTCACCGAGCGCCCGCCTACGAAGCGTACATTCCAGCAGCACGAACGAAATTGGAAGCCGACGAAGCGCTCGATCGATTTTTCGTCGGCCAGCGAATACACCACGCGTCCGTACGCATCCCAATTACGCGCGATCGGCCACGCGAACGAGGAATCCACCTGCTCGAGCCGGTTGCTGGTGCCCACGGGCGGCGTGGTCACGATGGGATTGCCGTTGGCATCGAGAAGCGTGCTGTCGGTGAAGGCATCGCGACGATAGCGATAGCCCACGTTAATGACATGATCGCGCGCCGGAACATATTGAAAGAGAACTTCGCCGCGCTCGACGCGTCCGTCGTGCGGATTCCACTGCAAGCCGACATGCGCATTCCAGTTCTTGTAAGCGGTGAGGTCGGCTTCGCCCACGATGTCGGACGACGTGCGGGAAGCGGTGGTTTCCCGCGGTAGGCGTATGGTGGGCGAAGTGAAGTAGATCGCCTGACCGATCGTTGCCGAGAGAAACTGCCGGCCGGAGGTTGCGTCGATGAGTCGGGTCGTGAGGCCCACGGCCAGTTGGTTGGCGTCGCTCAGCCGATCGAGTCCCACATAGCGATTCTTGCGAAAGAGCTGCACCAGATTCAGGTCGGGGACTGTGGTATCGAATACCGGAAAGTCGTCCTGATTGCGCCGCGGTACATACAAATAGAGCATGCGCGGTTCCAACGTCTGCAGCCGCTGACCGTGCGAACCGGACGTGCGCTCGAGCACCATGCCGGTGTCGACGCTCAGTATTTCGGCATTCATGGACGGCGTGGAATCCTGCCCCGGCGCCGTGTTGTCGAGACGATAAGTGGTGTAGCGCCAACCGGCGGCGGGCACGAGATACAAACCCGAGCGCCGCAAGGGCAAACTCACCTCGGGTTCGAGGCTGAGCCGTTCGCCGGTAACGCCGTCCACACGATCGAATGAAGTGACCTCGCCGTCGACCGTCCAAGTGAGCCCATACGCTTTGTCAGGCATGAATCCATGCGCTGCCACTTGCGGCAGCACCGTGTAAGGCCGATTCAGTCTGAGCAATGGGTCGATGAGCTGCAGGTTCTGCACTCGGCCGCTGATGTTCCATTCATCGGTTAGATAAGTGAGTTGCGCGAAACGCTCGAGATAGGTCGTGCTCGTGCCTTCGCTGCCTTGCCCGAAATCCTCGAACCAATTTTCATCGCTGACGTTGGACGCGTCGCCTTGGAAACGCAGATGCGAAGTGAGGTCGGTGGTGTCGGTGAAACGCACGTAACTACGGTCGGCGCCGTATTCGCGATCATCCGGCAGATAATTGACGTGCAGTTGGCCATGACTGCTCGTCGTTAGATAACGAAACTCGCCGTCGAGCGCAGTGCCGCGGCTGGTCATCAAGGTGGGCGTGAACGTCGCGTCATAGTTGGGGGCGATGTTCCAATACCAGGGCACCGCGATGAGGGTGCCGCTGCGCGAAGAGATGCCTAGATTCGGGAACAAGAATCCGGATTTGCGCTCGTTGCCGACCGGAAAGGAAATGTAGGGCGTATAAAAGATGGGCACCCCTTTGAAATCGAGTCGCACGTCGCGTCCGGTGCCGGTGCGGGCGTCCCGGTCGATGTCGAGCGAATGGGCGCGCAATAGCCAGTCTTGGGAGCCGGGCGGGCAGCTCGTGTATTGCACGCCTTCGAGTAGCAGTTCGCCCTCGGGCCTCATGACGATTCGATCGGCAGAGCCACGCGCCGAGCGCGCCGGAATGTCGAACGTCGTGCCCGTGAATTGTCCGCCGCCATCGCCATTCACTGCGGCGTGTTCGCCGCGCACGTGCAATTGCGGATCGGTGAGTTCGACGGCTCCCTGCGCGTCGAAGTCGCGCGTCGCAGCGGTATATGAGATTTCATCGGCAGTGAGCGTGCGTTGGCCTTGCCGCACCTTCACATGTCCTTGCAAGCGCGCATCGCCGGTCGGCTTCATTTCGCCGGCGTCGCTGGTGATGTTCACCGGCAGCTCGTTGAAGTTGGTTTGCTCGCGCGGGACGACCGGCTGGGGCTCGGGCGAATTCGGCGCCGGGCACGTTTGCGCCGTGCTCGCGAGCGGTCGCATCAGTAAATTGATGCAGACCCCAATGAGAAAAAACCGCAGAGGCCGCTGTCGCGCATGAGCTTTTGATCGTGATTGTGGACTGCGACCGGGTGCATTCATCGGCCGGATTATATGATCAACCGAAGCGTCATCATCAATGATGACGACAACGATTCTTTGGGGCACAGTGAAATCAACATGAATCTACCCTTGACTTCGAATGCAACCTCGGCTGCGCACGACGAGCGTCTTACGCGCTTGGTGGACTGGACGCACGAGGTTCTCGGTCGAGATGGAATTTCCGTGAGCGTGGCGTCTGCGGATGCGAGCTTCCGCCGCTATTTTCGCGTGCACCGCGGCGGTGATACTTGGATCGTCATGGACGCGCCACCCGATAAAGAAGACACGGCGCCCTTCATCAACATCGCCAAACTATTGGTCGATGCGCAAGTGAATGCGCCGCGCGTGCTCGCCGAAAACCGCAACGAAGGTTACTTGTTGCTCACCGATCTAGGCGTGCGAACGTACCTCTCCGAGCTCGAGGGCGGCATACATGTGCAAGAGCTGTATGACGCTGCACTCCACACACTGGAGCGCATGCAGTGCGGGGCGCAGGCGCGCACGCTGCCCGCGTATGACGCGTCGCTCTTGCGCAGGGAGCTTGATTTGTTTCCGGAGTGGTTCTTGGGCCGTCATCTCGGCTTCATTCCCAATGACACGCAGCTGCGTACCATCGAGTCGGCCTTCTCATTGCTCATCGAGAACGCGCTGGAGCAGCCGCAAGTGTTCGTGCATCGCGATTATCATTCGCGCAATTTGATGATTACCGATGGCGCGCGGCAAGGGACCCATCCCGGCGTGCTGGACTTCCAAGACGCTGTGCGTGGCGCAGTGACATACGATTTGGTCTCTTTGTTGAGGGACTGCTATGTAGCGTGGCCCAACGAACGAGTCGAAGCGTGGGTGGCGAAGTACCGCCAACAGTTGTCGAAAACCGACATCGGCGTCGGGCGCGACGGCGCCGAGTTTCAGCGTTGGTTCGATTTGATGGGACTGCAGCGCCACCTCAAAGTGCTCGGCATCTTCACGCGGCTATGGCACCGCGACGGCAAGCGCGGCTACCTCAAAGATCTGCCGCGTGTGATGGACTATGTGATGCTCGTGAGCGCCAAGTATCCAGAACTCGCGTCGCTTGCGACCTTTTTCGAGCGTGACGTCGTTCCTGCTTGGGCGAAGCTCGACTGAGTCCTCACGACCATGCGCGCCATGATCCTCGCCGCCGGCCGCGGCGAACGTATGCGACCTCTCACCGATACAACCCCCAAACCACTGCTTGCGGCCGGGGGGAAGCCGCTCATCGTCTGGCAGATCGAGCGGCTGCGTGCTGCGGGAATCACTGAAATAGTCATCAACACTGCCTGGCTCGGCGAGCAAATCGAGGCAGCCTTGGGAGACGGTGCGAATTTGGGCGTGCGCATTCTCTACTCGCACGAAAGAGAGGCACTCGAGACCGGCGGAGGAATAGCCACGGCCTTGCCGCTGCTCGGCTCAGCCCCGTTTATCGCCGTTTCCGCGGATGTGTGGTGTGACTATGCATATGCCCAGCTCGCTCTCGTTGCAGAGCGCTTGGCACAAGGTGAAATCGATCTGCATTTGGTCATGGTGCCCAATCCGCAGTTCCGTCCACGGGGCGACTATTCGCTCGATGCAACGGCCGTCGGCGGAGGTATTGGTAAGTTGGGCACGGCATCCGCGCCTCGTTACACGTTCGGTAACATTGGTGTGTATCACCCGCGGTTGTTCGCGGAGTTCGCTGCGCAGAACAAGTTTCCCGCAGTACTCGTCTACAACAAAGCTATCGCCGCCGGCCGTGCGACAGGGGAATTGTTCTTAGGACCTTGGCACAACATCGGGACGCCGGCGCAACTGCAAGAGCTGGATGCGCAGCTGCGCGACAAACAGGACACATGAGTCTTTGTTGTTGCTGCGCTCGCGAAAAAAAATTTGCAGCGCAGACGAGCAGCGAACAGTTGACGCACAGTAGTAGTGCGCGACTGGCAAAACACTGAATTTATCGTTGCGGAAACAAACCGGTGTGGCACGTTTCCAACGTGTGCAGCAGCGCAAAAGCCTAAAACTGGTCGTGTGTGTTAACGAAAATTTAAGCGCTTAAGTCGCTTCGACGCTTGCCTTCCGTAGTATTTCTTTATACCGTACGCGCCGAATTTTCTTCGACGCGATGCGGAAGTTTTTCGAGGTTAGGGTCCGACACGAACATGGATGATCCGCAGTGTTCCAATGTCACCTTCTAGTGACAGGCGGGAACAAGGTCTCTGTTCCCTCGTTCTTGCCGTAACATCCAGTCGACGAAAATTGCGAATCAGGGCGCGAATGCCCTAAGCATATTAATAGCTCATTTAGGCGGGATCGCATGGCCGTTGCGGCAGACACTTCGTTCATATCACGACGCAGTCTGGTTCTTGTCCTGATTGTCCTCCTGCACGTTGGATTCTTCTGGGCGCTCAACTCAGGATTGTCCAAGTCAGTGGTCGACGTCGTGTTCGGCCCGATCGAGACGCGCGTGATCGAGGAGCAGAAGCAGGAGGAGAAAGCACCTCCGCCTCCGCCACCCAAAATGGAAACGCCGCCGCCGTTCGTGCCGCCGCCGGAAGTGGCAATCGAATTGCCCGCGGAAACCAATACGACGGCGATTACACAGGTCACTACGCAGCGGCCCGTTGCGCCGCCGCCTCCGCCGGCGGCCGAGCACAAAGAGGTCAAGGTCGCGCCGAAGATCGATACGCGGCGCATTCCGAGTTCCGAGGAATACTATCCGCCGGCCGCCAAGCGCGCCGGGGAACAGGGCACGGCCACCGTCGCTTTCTACGTGGCTGAAGACGGCAAGATCACAGAAGTGAAAATCCAGGAGTCCAGCGGTTCGGAACGTCTGGATGAAGGCGCGCTCAAATACGTGAAGCAATGGCCCCGTTCGGCAGTTTCGGCAGGCACCATCGACGGCAAGCCCACCGGTATGTGGCACGCCATTCGGGTCACCTTCAAGCTTAAGGATTAAGACCGGTTTCTTAACTTTTCTTTTGTCGAGATTTAGAAAGAGCAGAGGACACTAGTTCCATGGGACCAAATACCACCGTTGTTGATAATCCCTACGGCCTGGCTGCGTTATGGCAGCAAGGCGATTTCATAGCCAAGGGCACCTTGGTAATCCTGGTCGCAATGTCGATCGGTTCTTGGTTCATCATGCTCACCAAGCTGTGGGACCAACGTCGTCTGCGCAAGCAGTACAGCGACGTGCAGAAAGGATTCTGGTCTGCAGGCAGCTTGCGTGAGGGGCTGGAGAAGCTCAAAGGCAAAGATCACGCCTTCCGTGCCATTGCTGAAGACGGCGTGCGCGCAGCAGAGCATCACGAAGGTCGCCTGACCGATCAGATTCCGCTGCACGAGTGGATTGCTGCTTCCCTGCAGCGCTCGGTCGACGGGTTGATCACTCGCATGGGCGGAGGCTTGTCATTTCTCGCCACCACGGGTTCGACGGCGCCCTTCATCGGCTTGTTTGGTACGGTGTGGGGTATCTATCACGCCCTCATCGCCATCGGCTTGGCCGGCCAAGCGAGTATCGACAAGGTCGCAGGCCCCGTCGGCGAAGCCTTGATCATGACCGCGATCGGTCTGTTCGTGGCCGTGCCCGCGGTGCTCGGCTACAACGTTCTACTGCGCCGTAACAAGGACATCTTGGAGAAGGCACGCAACTTTACCACCGACGTGCACTCCTACTTGATCAGCGGCGCACGTGTGCAAACGGGCGGTACTGTATCGGCCAATGGCCGGCCCTCGGTTGCAGTAGCAGCGGCAGCAGCGCCGCGCAAATAAGCGCGGCGGTTTGAGTACGCAGCAGATTTATAGGCGAAATACGTTATGGCAATGAGCATGCCGGGTGGCGATGACGATGCCCAAGAGATGTCCAACATCAACACGACGCCGCTCGTCGACGTCATGTTGGTGCTGCTCATCATCTTCCTGATCACGGTTCCGGTCATCACGCACACCGTTCCGGTCGAGCTGCCGAAAGCGGCGAACGAAGCCACCAAGACCAAGCCCGAAAACATCAGTGTCGCCGTCGACAGCGAGGGCAAGGTGTATTGGAACTCCGGGCTGGTGGCCTCTCAGGATCAGCTGCTGACCTTGATCAAAGGCGCAGCCACGCAGAATCCGCAACCGGAAGTTCACATCCGAGCGGATAAAAACGTGCGTTATGAGTTTGTCGGACGAGTCGTGGTGCTCTGCCAGCGCGGCGGTATCGGCAAGGTCGGGTTCATTACGGAACCTCCGCGGCGCGGCTGACTGGCTGATTCAAGGCAGGCTAATTTAGGGCAGGGGTACCAGTCTCATGGCAATGTCAGTAGGTTCGGGCAGTTCAGATGAGCCGATGATGGAGGTCAACACCACGCCGTTGATCGACGTGATGTTGGTGCTTTTGGTGATGTTCATCATCACCATTCCTGTGATGACTCATGCGGTCAAGCTGGACATGCCGCGTGCGACGAACGCTTCCAATCCGCCACCGCAAAATGAAGTGATCGAGCTCGAAGTCGATTTCGACGGCACGATTTTGTGGAACGGCAATCCGGTGGATATTTCCGCCCTGGATGGTTATTTCCGCACGGAAGCCGAGAAGGAGCCTCAGCCCGAGCTGCACATCCGCCCCAATCGCCGTGCGAAGTACGACTACGTGGCGAAAGTCATGGCGTCTGCACAACGTAATCACATCAGACGCATCGGGTTCGTCGGCAATGAGCAGTTCATGGAGTAGCTGCCCGTCCCCGGCCCCGGAACTCCTTCTCTGCAAACCGAGTTTTAGCGTCACTGACGCAGTTAATGAACTAGAAGAGTGCTTATGAGCAAGTTAAGAGCTTGGACTATGGCTGCGGGCCTGGCCCTGGCGGTGTTCTCCTCGACGCCAGTGATCGCGCCGCTGACGGCGCAAGCCGCCGAAAAGGAGCAGAAAGTCGGCGAAAAAGTCGGCAAGCCGCTCAAAGCCGCCATCGATGCCGCGCAAAAGAAGCAGTGGGATCAGGCTCTCGCCAAGGTCAAAGAAGCACAGGCGGTGGAGAAGAAATCCACCTTCGAGGAGTACAAGATCAACGAAATCTTGGGCTTCGTGCTGATCAACCAGAAAAAGTACGGCGAAGCCGCCGCCGTTTACGAAAAGATGCTCGATTCCGGTCAGACACCGCCGGACGAGGTCGACGGCCGGGTCAAGCAAATCGCCCAGATGTACTTGCAAGTACAGCAGTACTCCAAGGCAACCGAATACGTGAAGCGCTGGTTGAAGGATCATCCGGGCGATCCGGAGATGACCTATCTCTTGGGTCAGCTCCAGTACCAGCAGGGCCAGTACAAGGCGGCGGTAGATACTCTGCAAGGCGTGATTGCGTCCGATGAAAAGCGCGGCCAGACGCCCAAAGAGAACGTGTTGCAAATCGTGCTCACTTCGGCTGACAAACTTGGCGACGACGCGACGCGGCAAGCGACTTTGGAAAAGCTCATCCGCTACTATCCGAAGACCGAATATTGGGAGCCGCTGCTCCTGACCGAAGTACAGAAACAGAACCCCGACCGCGTTTCCTTCGTGCTGTACCAGTTGATGCTGGATACCGGCACCCTGAAGCGGCCGCAGTTCTATGAAGAAATGGCACAGCTTGCGATCGAGCAGGGCATTCCGGGCGAAGCGCAGAAGGTGATGGAATCCGGATTCGCGAGCAAGGTGCTCGGCGCCGATGAGAAGCAAAAGGAACGCCATACGCGGCTTCTGAACAATGCCAAGAAGGCGGCGGAGCAGGATAGGGCGTCGCTCGCCCAGCAAGCCAAAGACGCCGACAAAGCGCCCAACGGACAAGCCTGGGTGGGTCTCGGTCAGGCGTATCTGAGCTACGACCAGTACGATCAAGCCATCGACGCCTTGCGGAAGGGCATTAAAAAGGGCGGGCTCAAGAATCCTGACGAAGCGCAGATCCAATTGGGTATTGCATACCTGAAGAAGAACCAGCGCGAGCAGGCGCGCAATGCGTTCAAGGCCGTGCCCTCGGATTCGCCGTTCGGCAAAGCTGCAGCCCTTTGGGGTCTGAGAGCCACGAACGCGGCTTGACACCGCACCCATTTCGTCGATTCAACGGCCGAACGGTTCTCCGCTCGGCCGTTTTCGTTTCAGAGCCACACAACGCGAGCCGGCGTCGCTGCTAGAATCGCCCGATGAACAATTTCAAAGGCATTCCCGTTCGAACCGACGCCGTGCCCGCTAGCGGGCAGAAGTACGTCACGCCCCAAGGCTTTACGGCAATCAAGGACGGCATCAAAGCCAGCGCAGACGCCACGCCCATCCAAGTCGGCCGCAAGCCGCAGTGGCTACGCGCACCTATGCCCGCAGGGCGCGCCTTCGATGCGGTGAAGCAAATCGTGCACGAGCATCGTCTCGCCACGGTCTGCGAAGAAGCCAAATGCCCCAACATCGGGGAATGCTGGAATGCCGGAACGGCGACGCTGATGCTCATGGGGGCTGTGTGCACTCGGGCCTGCCGCTTCTGCGCCGTCGATACGGGCAATCCTCACCAATGGCTCGATTCTGATGAGCCCGCCAACAGCGCTAGAACTGTTCAGCTCATGAAGCTCAAGTATGTCGTGCTGACTTCGGTCAATCGCGACGATTTGCCGGACGGCGGCGCCGCGCATTTTGCAGCCTGCGTACGTGAGATCAAGACATTGAATCCGGCGACGGCAGTCGAAGCGCTCACTCCGGATTTCCAAGGCCAAACCAGTGCGGTCGAAATAGTGGTGGACAGCGGCCTCGACGTATTCGCACAGAACGTCGAAACAGTGCGGCGCCTTACGCATCCAGTGCGCGATCCGCGTGCGAGCTATGAACAAACATTAGCTGTGCTCGCGCATGCAAAACAGCATCGCCCGCAAGTGCTGGTGAAGACGAGCCTGATGCTCGGTCTCGGCGAAACCGACGCGGAGATCTTCGCCACGATGGACGATTTGCGCACCATCGGCGTCGATATCTTGACCCTTGGCCAATATCTGCGGCCCACGGTGAATCACTTGCCCATCGAGCGCTGGATCGCTCCTGCCGAATTCGAGGCATATCGTCGCGCAGCGCTCGAAAAGGGATTCTTGGAATGCGTTGCCGGCCCGCTGGTTCGCTCGAGTTATCGTGCCGAGCGGGCGCTCGAGAAGAACAATGCTGGAATCAAACAAGTTGTTAGTGAGTAGTCGTTAGAAGTGAGTCAGAGCACGCCGTCGCGTGCGGAATGCGTTAGCGTTGTTTCCATGTCTTCGCTCTTACCACAGCCCAGCGCCCAGCGCCCAGCCGCTCCTCTTCTGAAATGGCTCGGCTGCGTCGAGTACGAGCCTACGTGGCGCGCGATGCAAGTATTTACTGATACGCGCGACGCAGAGACGCGCGATGAGATTTGGTTTCTCGAACATCCGCCCGTGTTCACGTTGGGAATGAACGGCAAGGCGGAGCACTTACTCAGTCCCGGCGACATTCCTGTCGTGAGCATCGATCGCGGCGGTCAGGTGACTTATCACGGACCTGGGCAGCTGGTGATTTATCCGCTGCTCGATTTGCGGCGGCTGCGATTAGGCGTGCGCGACCTGGTCATGGCACTGGAGCAAAGTGTGATCGAAACCGTGAAGGAATGGGGAATCACAGCGGTAGCCCGGCGGGATGCTCCAGGTGTGTATGTCGAGGGACGCAAGCTCGCCAGCGTGGGGCTGCGCATTCGCCGCGGCTCCAGTTATCACGGCATGGCGTTCAACGTGCAAATGGATTTGGGACCTTTCCAACGCATCAATCCCTGCGGTTACGTCGGTCTGCAAGTGACGCAACTGACCGCGCTGGGTGGAATCGGCGATCTCTTCGCTGTCGCTCAGAGACTGGCGCCGCAGTTGCTGGAGACGCTTGGGGTGAGTGCGGACGCGGGAGAGAGTCTGAAGACTTACAGAACGATCAACACCTTCTCACACGACGTGAGCTCCAGATAAAGATTGTCGAGCTGCTGGCGGCTTTCCGCGCGCACCGTGTAGGTGAGACCGAGATAGTTGCCGTCGCGGCTCGGGCGTTCTTCGATCTGCGCGGTATCCACTTCACCCATGTGTTTGCGCACGATGCCGAGCACGAGGCTGCGAAAGTCGTCCGTGTTCCTGCCCATGATCTTGAGCGGAAAGTCGGTCGGGAACGTCAATAAATTGAGATCGGTGGACATGGTGTCGAGAGTGTCGAGGTTGATCGGCCAGCGCCCTTAATGAGGGCATGGCAACGCTTCACAAGGCCGGCGTCTGTCGTAGCTGCTCGCGCAACGCAACGAAGCGCGCCGACATTTTGCGCCACAGGGGACCTGGGCGGCCATCACTTACTTTTACGCCGTCGATAGTGGTCACAGGCAGCACGTCTCGCGTCGCCGCTGCGATCCACACTTCAGTTGCGCTGCTGAGTTCCTTCACTCGAATCGGACGAATCACGGTAGGGACGAGTCCCGCTGCCAGCTCGAGCACCACATCCCGCGTCGTACCCGGTAACTTGCGCTGATCGTTGGGAGGAGTGATCAGCTCTCCATGCACGAGCGCGAATACGGAAGTGGACGAGCCTTCGAGTACTTCACCGTCGCGGACCAACAAAGCTTCTTGCGCACCGGCATCCGTGGCTTCTTGTTTCAAGAGTACGTTGGCGAGCAGTGCCGTGGACTTGATATCACAACGGCTCCAACGGATGTCCTCTCGCGTCACAGCAGCGATGCCTTGTTCTTGTATCGCCGTCGTGAGCTGCGGAAGAGGTGCAGCCATCACAAAAACAGTAGGCGTGATACCTGACGGGAATGCGTGATTGCGGCCGTACTCGGCACCGCGGCTCACCTGCGCATAGACATAGCAGTCACTTTGACCGTTACGTTCGACGAGTCCTTGCAGGATGCCCAGCCATTGCTCATGCGAATGTGGCGAGGCGAGACGGATCGCCGCGAGGCTGCGCGCCAAGCGGTCGAAATGCTCGCGAAAACGGAACGGGCGCTGCGCGAACACCGGCAACACTTCATACACGCTGTCCGCGAAGAGAAAGCCGCGATCGAGCGGCGAGATGCGCGCATCCTTGAGCGGTAAATACTCGCCGTTCAGATAACAAATCGGCAGCGGTTCGGCCATGCGGGCGTTCGCAGCGCTGTGTTTTATTGAAAGCGCATCTTGATGGAGTCAGTCATGCGGCTGAAGAGGCCGGCCGCCGGAACGTCCTGCAGCGGATGCAATGCAACCGTCGCGAGCTCTTTGCCTTCGAGTTGCAAGTGAACTTTGCCGATCTCCGCGGCGCCGACGATGGGCGCTTCCAACGACTGAGGCACGTCCACATTCGCCTGCACGCGGTCGGCACGGCCGCGCGGCAAAGTGAGGACGAGATCTTTCGTCGGTCCCAAATTGACTTGCGGCGTTGCGCCTTTCCACACGCGCACGGTCGCGAGCGTTTGGCCTGCGGTATAGAAGCGGTGATTCTCGAAGAAGTTGAAGCCATAGCCGAGCAAAGCGGCGCTCGCGCTTTCACGTGCGCGAATGGACGGCGCTTTCATGACTACCGAGATCAGGCGCATGTCATCCCGCTTCGCGGAAGTCACCAAACAGTAGCCCGCGCTTTCGGTATGGCCCGTCTTGAGTCCATCCACCGTGGGGTCTCGCTCCAACAGACCATTGCGGTTGTGTTGGGTGATGCCGTTGTAAGTGAACTCTCTTTCCGAGAAAAAGCGGTAGTACTGCGGAAAGTCGCGAATGATGGCAGCTGCCAACAACGCCATGTCGTGCGCCGTAGTGTAGTGATCCGGCATCGGCAATCCGGTGCTGTTCTGGAAGTGCGTGCCGGTCATGCCGATGCGCTGCGCATATGCATTCATGAGCTGTGCGAAGGCTTCCTCGGTGCCGCCGATTTTTTCGGCGAGTGCAATGCTCGCATCGTTGCCCGACTGCACCGTCATGCCTTGAATCAGAATTTCGACAGGGACTTCGGAATGCACGGGCAGAAAGCTTGTCGAGCCGTCCGAGCCTGCGCCTCCCACCCGCCATGCGTGTTCGCTGATGATCGCGGTATCCGTGAGCTTGATGCGTCCTGTGCGCAGCGTGTCGAACACGGTGTACGCGGTCATGATTTTCGTGAGGCTCGCGGGCTCCATGCGTTCGTTCTCGTTATTCGATGCCAAAATTTGGCCGCTCGCGAAATCGACCAAGACGAACGACTGACTATCGACTGTCGGTGCGGACGGAATGGGCGGCAGGGGAGAAGCAGGAATCGCCGCTGTAGTGGGCGCGGCTGCCGCTTTTTGCGGGGCGCCTCCCTTGTGGCACGCGGCCATGAGCGCCATGACGCAGATTGCAGCGATCATGCGATGCGTTTTCATGAGTGGAATGGGCTCCGGAAGTTGAGATTAAACAAACGTAAATTGTAGCGAATCAATCTATCGCCAGCCTCGCATCGTTCAGTCCGAAAGACTTCAGATGCGAGACGACGCGATCGAATGCTTCCACTGTAGGCACTGGACCTACACGCACGCGAAACAACTTGCGGCCGTTGACGTCGTCTTCGCGTACGAATGCTTGCGCGTAGCCGAGACCGTGCAGTTTATCGACGAGACGCGAGGCGTTGGTTTCGGCGCTGAAGGCGCCAGCCTGCACGAACAATTGATTCGGTTGCGCCGGACGCACGGCGACGGTCTTCTCGCCCGGTGTAAGTGCACGTACTTCTACGAAAGTCGTGCCTTCTCGCAGCATGTCGAGTTTGGCTGCCGCGGTGTATGAAAGATCGATGATGCGTCCGGCACGAAACGGTCCGCGATCGTTGACGCGCACTACGACGCTGTTGCCGTTGCGCAAGTTCGTCACTTGCACATATGCGGGCAGCGGCAGCGTGCGGTGTGCTGCGCTCATGCCGTACATGTCATAGGGTTCGCCGATCGCCGTGCGAGATGCATGGAAGCCTGGGCCATACCAAGATGCAACGCCGCGTTCGACGAAGCCTTCACTCGTAGACTGGACGAAATAGCGCTGGCCCATGACCGTATAAAACGGCGGATTGCCGGCAGCTGCGCGCGGTTCGACCTTGGGAACGGCATCGGGCACTGTGAACGGGTCGAATGTCTTCTGGGGTGGTGTGGGCGTCGACGTTGACGGAGGTGGCGTGGCCGGCGGCAACGTCGGCGTCGTCGTGCAAGCGCCGATACAAAGCAGAACGAGGACCCCGAGCCAGCGCGCGGTGAGCCGACGCGCGTTCACCGAGTCGCGTCCTCGATGATTCCCGCAATCGCAGTGCCGAGATCGTATACGGCCATCGCATACATGTTGCTGCGGTTGTAGCGGGTGATGACGAAGAAGTTGTTGAAGCCGACGCGATATTCCGGGCCGTCTTTACCTTGCGCAACGACGAGCATTGCGGGCGATTCGGGCGCCAGCGAAGTTTCGAACTTGACGCCCTTCGACTTGAGCGAGCCCACGGTTTCATTGAGTGCGATCGTGCTCGTATCGAATTTGGAGATGTCGCCGTCTGGGATCTCGGCGCGTACCACCACAGGCTCGCCGTGCCGCCAGCCGTGCTGTTCGAGGTAGTTGGCAACGCTCGCGACTACATCGTCCCAGCTATTCCAAAGATCGCGCTTACCGTCGCCGTCGCCGTCCACAGCGAATGCTCTATAGCTCGTCGGCATGAACTGCGGCGCGCCCATTGCGCCGGCATAGGAACCCAACACCGACGTTGCGTTGACCGACTCTTCGCGCTCGAGTAGCAAGAACTCTTTCAGCTCCTTACGGAAGAAATCGCTGCGCGGCGGATAGTCGAAAGCGAGTGTGGAGAGCGCATCGAGCACCCGATACCGGCCGGTCATTTCGCCATACAGGGTCTCTACGCCGAGAATGCCGACGATAACCGAAGACAGCACGCTGTCGTTGGCACTCTTGTTGAGAATGTCAGCGTGCCGACGCCGAAAATCCGCGCCCTTGAGAATGCGCTTTTCGGTGAGGAAGCGATCGCGATACTCATACCACGGCACGACTCGCTCCGCCGGCCGGCTCATCGCATCGAGAATGGCCTTCTTGCTGTCGGCGTCTTTGAAGAGCGCATTGAGCGAGTGCCGCTTGAAATCGTGTTCCTTCACCATCTCATCGATGAGGCTGCGAACTTCGGGGCGCTTGATGTCGACGGCGAGTGCGCCGTTGGATGCATAGAGCGATGACAACAGGAGCATGAGTGCGCACTGCAGAGCAGCCCCCACCCTAACCGTCCCCCGCCGAGCGGAGGGAATATGGAATCGTGCGAGAGAAAAAATACTGACGCTCTCATCCCCTCCCCCGCTCGGCGGGGGAGGGCCAGGGTGGGGGCTACGCTCGTAGAGAAAGCGAAAGAACGCGCGCATGCAATCAACGCCCGACCAAGCGCCGCCGCGTATGCAGCGACATGAGAATGCCGAAGCCGGCGAGCAACGTAACCATGGAGGAGCCGCCATAGCTGATGAGGGGCAGTGGCACGCCGACGACGGGAAGCAGTCCCATCACCATCCCGGCGTTCACGAATACATAGACGGCGAACGTGAGACTCAAACTGCCGCATACCAAGCGCGCAAACGTGTCTTGCGCAGTGCAGGCCAGATAGAGTCCTCGGCCGATGACGAAGAGATAGAGCAACAACACAGTGGTGAGTCCGATGAGGCCCCATTCCTCGCCGATCACCGCGAAGATGAAATCGGTGGAACGCTCCGGCAGAAATTCGAGCTGCGCCTGGCTGCCGTTCATATAGCCCTTGCCGAAGATACCGCCCGAGCCGATGGCGATTTGCGATTGGATGATGTGATATCCCGAGCCGAGCGGATCGTTCTGCGGATTGAGGAACGTCAGGATGCGTTGCCGCTGATAGTCGTGCAGAAAATGCCACGCCACGGGAACGGCGCCCGCCAGCAATACCGCGCCTGCGATCAGATATCTTGCTTGCAGTCCCGCCAGCAAGATCACCATGCCTCCGCCTGCGGCGACCAGCAATGCCGTGCCGAGATCGGGCTGTTCCGCAATGATCAATGTTGGAATCACGATCACCATCGCCAACACGACCAAGCTCACGAACGACGGCGGTAACGGCCGCTCATGCAGATACCAGGCGCAGACGAGCGGCACGGCGATCTTCATGATCTCCGAGGGTTGAAAACGCAAGAAGCCGAGATCGAGCCAGCGTTGTGCACCGAGTGCGATGTCGCCTTTTACTTTCACTATCAACAGCAACAGCAAGCCGAGGGCATATAGCCAGGGAGCGCTCAAGCGAATGAGTCGCGGCGGCAATTGCGCGAGTGCGAGCATGGCGATCAACGCCAAACCGAACTTGAGCCCCTGACCTTCGAACATCGCCACGTTTGCGCTCGATGCGCTGTAGAGCACGGTGAGGCTCACAGCCGCGAGCAACACGATGCCTGCGAGTAACGAACCATCCAAACGCAACGCGAGCAACAACCGCGCGGTGAGCGTCAATGTGCGTTGCGTACGCGAACGATCGAGTTCACTCGTGGCCATGGCTACTCCTCGGTACTCGCGGGAGCCGGCGTGGGGGTCGGAGCAGGGGCCGCGGCCGGCTTTTGCTGCTGTTGCTTCTGTTCTTTCGCCAAGCGTTTGGCTTCTTGTTCGGCCAATTGTTCCGGCGTGAGCAGCACCAAATCAAAAATTCGTCGCGCAATGGGTGCAGCAGCCGAACCGCCGTGGCCGCCGTTTTCGACGACGACGGCAATGGCGACGCGCGGTTGTTCGGCCGGCGCGAAGGCGATGAAGAGCGCGTGGTCATGTAAACGCTCGGCAAGTTGGGACGCGTTGTAACGCTGGCCCGCCGAGAGACTGAATGCCTGCGCCGTGCCCGTCTTTGCGGCGATGGTGTAGGGCGCACCGGCGGAGGCGACCACCGCAGTGCCGCCGGGTTTTACCACTTCTTTCATGCCCGTAATGACGGAATCCCAGTGACCGGGCTCACCCGCTTCCACGGACTTGAGCTCGACCGGGGGGAGCTCTCTCACTTGACCTGTGACTGCATCGCGCACGGCATGCACGAGACGCGGCTGAAAGCGTTTGCCATGCATCGACATCGTTGCAACGCCATGAGCCAACTGTAACGGCGTAACCGTCAGATAGCCTTGACCGATGCCGACGCTGATCGTGTCGCCCGCGTACCAAATTTGATTTTCCTTGCGCTTGAAGGCTTGGCGCTTCCACGCCGTCGAGGGAATGAGCGCCGTCTGTTCGCCGTCGATATCGATGCCGGTCTTGGTGCCGAAGCCGAACTGAGTCAGGAAATCATGGATGCGATCGATGCCGAGCGTATTGGCGAGGCTGTAGAAGTACACGTCGCAAGAGCGCTTGATCGCGAAAATCATGTCCACTTGGCCGTGGCCGCGCTCCCAGTCTTTCCACGGCCGGCTCACGCCGGGCAGTCGGAAATAACCGGGACAAAAATGTTTCTCTTCGGCGGTGGTGACACCATAGTTCAAGCCGGCGAGCGCCATGAACGGCTTGATGGTCGAGCCCGAGGGATAGGTGCCGCGTAGTGCACGGTCGTACATCGGCCGATCGGGATCTTCGACCAATGCTCGGTACTCGGCGCCTTTCACGCCACGTGCAAATGAGTTGGGATCGAAGCCGGGTGTGCTCACCATTGCCAACACATCGCCGTTGTTGGGATCGATCGCGATGAGTGCGCCGCGCTTGTCCGCGAACATGTCTTCAGCGGCTTTCTGCAATCGCTCGTCGATGGTGAGATAAAGGTCATTGCCTGCCACGGGCTCACGGCGCTTGAGATCGAGCTGGCGGGTGCCGACGCGCTCCACGCGACGACCTTGCGCATTCACGAGCAATTGCTGAAAGCCGGTGCGCCCATGCAGCTCCGCTTCGTATTTCTTTTCGATGCCGGCTTTGCCGATGAGCGACGTGCCTGCGTATTGATCCAAGTCGATGGTCTTTTGATCGGCTTCGCTGATCGCGGCCACGTAGCCCAATGCATGCACCGCACTCGTGCCGAGCGGGTAGTAACGCGTGAGTCGCGGGCGAATTTCGACGCCGGGGAAATCGGGGCGATGCACGGCGAAGCGCGCGAGTTCTTCGTCGGTGAGCTGCAACTTTACCGGCACCGATTCCCAACTGCGCCGGCCCATGATGTCGTGCTTCAGACTCGGGACGTCGTCGCGATCGAGAAGCTGCAAACTCGCTAGGCTTTGCAACGTCGCGTCCAAATCCGGCACCTGCTCGCGCGTCAGCTCGAGCTGATACGACGGTGCATTGAGCGCAAGCGGTTGGCCGTTGCGATCCAAAATCAGTCCGCGGTTCGGCGGAACGGGCTCGATGCGGATGCGATTGCCTTGCGACAGATCGAAGAAGTAGTCGTACTGAAGAACCTGTAGCCACACCAGCCGCGCAACCAACGCGCCAATGCCGAGCAGCAACAGCAGCGCCGCAATGAGCGAGCGACGCACGAACAAGTCTTGTTCGGCGACGTGATCTTTGATGCGGACTTGGCGGATCATTGAAGAAGAGATCCGCGCTCTTTGGCCTTCGGTCTTCGGCCAGAAACAATCTGGCCAACGCCCAATACCCAACGCCCAACATCCCCCTCGATCACTTCAAACTCCGATTCACCGTATCCATGATGGCCACGAGCACGGGCCAGAGGAGTGCGCCGGTGGCGACGGGCAGCCAGCGGGTCCATGTGAGTACGGGATGGCCGACGATGCCGTCGATCCAAAACACCAGGAATTGATAGAGCACGAGCATGACCAGGACGGTGAAGGCTTGTTGCCACACCGGATAAATGCGCATTCTGAGCTGCAGACGATGAGTGATGAATCCCACCAGCACGAAGGCGAGTGCGTGTTGGCCGAGCAATGTGCCTCGCATCACGTCCAAGACGATTCCGCAAATCCAGGCGAACATGAGTCCGGACATGCGCGGCCGGGTGAGCGACCAATAAATCACGAGTAACAACAACCAATCCGGCCGCGCCGCATCGATCTGCTGAGGTAACGGGATGATCGTGAGCGCGAGCGCGATGAGCGCTGTGAAGAAGACGCGTAATCCGCCGCCGCCGTCTCTCATTGGGCGCCTCGCTTGGCGCGCCCACTCGGTTTGGCGGGAGCGGCCGGTACGGGCACATCGACGGGCGGCTCTTGATACCAAATGAGCAGAATTTCACGGTCGCGATCCAGTGCGGCGAGCGGCTTCGCTTCGACGACCGCAAAGGTTTCGGCGGGATCGCGTTTCACGGTGCTCACACGCGCAACCGGATAGCCCGGCGGAAAAATGCCACCGAGACCTGAAGAGATGAGCAGATCATCCACTTTGACGTCGGCCTCGCCGGTGAGGAAAGGCAGACTGAGTTTATTGAGATCGCCAGTGCCCACCGCGATGGAGCGCAAACCATTGCGATTGACTTGCACGGGAATGGCGTGGGCCGCGTCGCTGATCAGAATCGCTTCGGAAGTGTAGCGCCCGACACGGGTGATCTGTCCGAAGATGCCGTGCGCGTCGAGAATAGCTTGGCCTTTGTATAGCCCTTCGCTCGCGCCTTTATTAATGAGCACGCGATGGCGGAAGGGATCGAGGTCGACGCGCATGATCTCCGCCACCAAGGTTCTCTCGGTAATGCTGCCGGCGGATTCGCGAATACCGCGCAGCTGTCGATTCTCTTCGGCTAGCGCTGCGAACCGTTGCAACCTGAGATCGGCCACGCGCAGCTCCGCCTGCAACCTCAAATTCTCGGCGCGCAGATCGGCGCGCGTACTGAAGCTCGACTGCAGCCAATCTTTCAGACGAAACGGTGTTTCGACTGCAAGCTGCAACGGATAGATAGCGACGCTCGACCACTCGCGCGCCTTATCGAGATAGCCCTTGCGATGATCCGTCACCATGAGCGTCACGGAGAGCGCGGCAAGAAAGATGAAGCGGGCCGCAAGAGGCGGTCCGCGGCCGATAATGGGCCTTGTTTCGGAATTTAGTGTGGCCACTGTGAAGAGAGGTTGACCGTTGACCGTTGACCGTTGACGGCCGGAAGCGCCAGCCCTAGCCCACGCAATAGCGTGTTCTTTTCCGCTCGCCCTGAGCTTGTCGAAGGATTTCTTGCAATCCAGCGTGCTTCGACAAGCTCAGCATGAGCGGTATGGGCAATGACTAACTGCCAACCACTCACCACTTTTTTCAAGGCGGTTTCGATCACTCTAAATTGAAGAGTCCCGGTCCGTGCTCGTCGATCAACTCCAGCATGCGGCCACCGCCGCGCGCTACACAGGTGAGCGGATCTTCGGCCACGACCACCGGCAAGCCCGTTTCTTCCATGAGCAGCTTGTCGATATCTCGGAGCAATGCACCACCGCCCGTGAGCACGATGCCTCGTTCGGCCACATCGGCGCCGAGTTCCGGCGGCGTTTGTTCGAGCGCTACTTTCACCGCGCCCACGATACCGGCGAGCGGTTCCTGCAATGCTTCGAGAATTTCATTCGAGTTCAACGTAAAGCTGCGCGGCACGCCTTCGGAGAGATTGCGGCCCTTGACGGAAATTTCTTGGACCTGTTGCCCCGGATAGGCGGAGCCGATTTCGATCTTGACGCGCTCGGCCGTGGACTCGCCGATCAAGATGCCGTAGTTGCGACGCACGTAGTTGATGATGGCTTCGTCGAAGCGGTCGCCGCCGATGCGGACCGACGAAGCGTAGACGATGCCGTTCAAGGAAATGACCGCGACTTCGGAGGTACCGCCGCCGATGTCGAGCACCATGGAACCGCGTGCTTCGTGCACAGGCAGGCCCGCGCCGACTGCCGCAGCCATGGGCTCTTCGATGAGGCGAACCCAGCGAGCACCGGCGCCTTCCGCCGATTCTTGAATCGCGCGACGTTCGACTTGCGTCGAGCCGTAGGGTACGCACACGAGTACGCGTGGGCTCGGGCGAACGAGACGATTGCCGTGCACTTTGCCGATGAAGAACTTCAGCATTTCTTCGGTGACGGTGAAATCGGCGATGACGCCGTCTTTCATCGGACGGATGGCCGTGATATGCCCGGGCGTGCGGCCGAGCATGCTCTTCGCTTCGGCGCCGACGGCTTCTATTTTCTTGCCGCCGCGTCCGGGTTCTTCGCGAATCGCGACCACCGAGGGTTCGTTGAGGACGATGCCGCGGCCGCGCACATAGATGAGCGTGTTTGCGGTGCCAAGATCGATTGAGAGGTCATTTGAGAAATAACCCCTGAGGTTTTTGAACATGGATTTCTTGTAAGGGCTTGTCGGCAGACCCGAGAAGGGCCCGGAAAAAAGTTGCGCTACTCTAACAACGAGGGGGACTTTGAGCAAGCTGAGGTGTATGATTGCACACGCCTTTTTTCCAGGGTTTTTACGCGTTTTTCGAGGCCCAAGCGAATGAGTCTCACACGTCCTGAAGTCGAAGCAATTGCACACCTCGCGCGACTTGCGATCAGCGAGTCGCAGTTGCCAGTCTATGTCGACAGCCTCTCGAAAATATTGAACTTCGTCGAACAATTGAACGCTGCCCAAGTCGGCGGCGTCGATGCGATGGCGCATCCGCTCGCGAATCAAGTACAGCGTCTGCGTGCGGATAGCGTGAGCGAACGCGATGCACACGAGAAGTACCAACACAACGCGCCGCGAGTTGAGGCGGGCTTGTATTTGGTGCCTAAGGTGATCGAGTAAGCGGAGCCTCTGCGGTTCCTAAAGTCGTCATTCCCCGACAGCTGCGTTCACCTTTCATCGACCATTGGTTCACATGCACACGTTAACTCTCGCCGATATCGTCAAAGGACTCCGTGAGAAGCGCTTCTCGAGCGTGGAGGTCACACAGCACTTCTTGGCTCGTATCGAGCGTTCCAACAAAGCGCTGAATGCTTTCATCACCGTGACCGCCGAACACGCCCTCGAAGCCGCGGCTCGGGCGGATAAGGCGCTTGCTGAAGGCGTCGGCAGTCCGTTGATGGGAGCGCCCATCGCCCACAAAGACATCTTTTGCACGGATGGTGTCCTCACGAGCTGTGCATCGCGCATGTTGTCGAATTTCGTTGCGCCCTATGACGCAACCGTGGTCGAGCGCTTGAAGCAGGCGGGCACGGTCATGCTCGGCAAAACCAACATGGATGAGTTCGCCATGGGCTCGTCCAACGAAACGAGCTGGTATGGCCCGGTGAAAAATCCGTGGGATCTCGCCAAAGTCCCTGGCGGTTCTTCCGGTGGCTCGGCCGCAGCAGTGGCGGCTCGGTTGGCCCCGGCAGCTACGGGCACGGATACCGGCGGCTCGATCCGTCAACCCGCAGCACTCACATCTCTCACGGGATTGAAGCCCACGTACGGCCGCGTCTCTCGCTACGGCATGATCGCGTTCGCTTCGAGCTTGGATCAGGGCGGCACGCTGACGCTGACGGCGGAAGACTCGGCTTTGTTGTTGAACGTCATGGCGGGCTTCGATCCGCGCGATTCGACCAGTGTCGATGTCCCGGTGCCCGACTACACCGCAACCCTGGCTCAACCCCTTGCAGGTCTCAAGATCGGTTTGCTGAAGGAGTTCTTCGAGAAAGGGCTGGATGCAGCCAACGAGAAGATCGTGCGCTACGCGCTCGCCGTGTACGAAAAACTCGGCGCCCAATTGATCGAAGTGAGTCTGCCGAACTTGCCGCTCTCGGTGCCGACTTACTACGTGGTGGCGCCGGCTGAGTGCTCTTCCAATCTGTCACGGTTCGACGGTGTGCGCTTCGGCTATAGCTGCAAAGATCCGCGCGACTTGATGGACCTATATAAGCGTTCACGAGGCGAAGGCTTCGGCGATGAAGTGAAGCGGCGCATCATGACCGGCACCTATGTGCTTTCGGCAGGCTACTACGACGCCTACTACCTAAAAGCACAGAAGGTGCGGCAGCTCATCGCCCAGGATTTTGCACGTGCTTTTGCGCAAGTGGATGTGCTGATGGGGCCGACCTCGCCAACGCCCGCGTTCGACTTGGGCGCCAAGGTCGATGATCCGGTGACGATGTATTTGAACGACATCTACACCATCGGCGCAAACCTTGCGGGCCTGCCGGCCATGTCGATTCCGAGCGGCTTCCTAGGCGGATTGCCGGTGGGATTGCAAATCATCGGCAATCACTTCAGTGAAGCGAAGTTGCTGAACGTCGCGCACATGTATCAGCGCGAGACGGAATGGCATCAGAGGATTCCGCGCGGTTACGAGTAAGGCTGTAGGCGGTAGGCTGTAGACTGTAGGTCAGAGTTCTGCCGCCTCGCCCATTCAGCACGAGATCGATTACCCATGTTAATTCCGAACCTACAGCCTACAGTCTAGAGCCTACAGTCTATGTCCTGGGAAACCGTCATCGGTCTCGAGATTCACGCGCAGCTTGCGACCAAGAGCAAGATCTTTTCCGGCTCGGCTACGGCCTATGGGGCTGCGCCGAATACGCAAGCGAACTTGGTGGATCTCGGCTATCCCGGCGTGCTGCCGGTGCTCAATCAGGAAGCCGTGCGCATGGCTGCAAAGTTCGGGTTGGCGATCGGCGCGACGGTGGCCTCTCGATCGGTGTTCGCGCGCAAGAATTATTTCTACCCGGATTTGCCGAAGGGCTATCAGATCAGTCAGTACGAGAAGCCCATCGTCGAGCACGGCAAGCTCGATATCGTGCTCGAAAACGGCGAACGCAAGACCATCGGCATCACCCGTGCGCATTTGGAAGAAGACGCCGGTAAATCGCTGCACGAGGATTTCCAGGGACTTTCCGGCATCGATCTCAACCGCGCCGGCACGCCGCTCCTCGAAATCGTTTCGGAGCCCGACATGCGCTCGGCCAAGGAAGCCATCGCGTACCTCAAGAAAGTGCACACGTTGGTGCGCTATCTGGAGATTTGCGACGGCAACATGCAAGAGGGATCGTTTCGTTGCGACGCCAATGTCTCGGTGCGTCCCGCGGGTCAGGAGAAATTCGGCACGCGCTGCGAGATCAAGAACCTGAACTCGTTCCGCTTCATCGAAAAGGCCATCAACTACGAAGTTGCACGGCAGATCGATGTCATCGAAGGCGGCGGCAAGATCCGCCAGGAAACACGGTTGTACGATCCGGAGAAGGGCGAGACGCGAGCACTGCGGTCGAAAGAAGAAGCGAACGACTATCGTTATTTTCCCGACCCGGATCTGCTGCCGCTGGTCGTCGATGCAGCATTGCTCGAAACCGTTCGCAAGTCTCTACCCGAGCTGCCCGACGAGAAAGCGGCGCGCCTAGTCGGCCAATACGGTCTCTCTGTTTACGATGCCGGCGTGTTGACCGCGAGCCGCGAGATCGCCGAGTACTACGAAGTCGTCGTTCGCACCTTGGGCGAGGCACATGCCAAGCTCGCTGCCAATTGGGTCATGGGTGATCTCTCCGGCGCGTTGAATCGCGACGGCATCGAGATCACCGCAGCACGCGTCAGCGCGGTGCAGCTCGCAGGATTGTTGGCACGCATCGTCGACGAAACCATTTCCGGCAAGATCGCCAAAGACGTCTTCGAAGCGATGTGGAGCGAAGGCAGGACAGCGGACGAAATCATCGAAGCCAAAGGACTCAAACAGATCACCGACACGAGCGCTATCGAAAAGGTGATCGCAGACGTGATGGCCGCCAATCCCAAACAGCTCGCCGATTATCGCTCGGGGAAGGACAAACTGTTCGGCTTCTTCGTCGGCCAAGTCATGAAAGTGACGGCAGGAAAGGCGAATCCGGCGCAGGTGAATGAGTTGTTGAAGAAGAAGCTGGGAAGCTAGAGAAGTAAACCAGTCAACCAGCGAACCAGTCGACCAGACCAGAGGGAAGATCCGCAACTCTGGCTGGTTTACCGGTTGGCCGGTTTACTGGTTAGCTGATATTTTCTGCTCATGCACGACCGCGACTGTCTCCACCGCTTCCTCTTCGAGCACTACCCGATTCGCGGGCAGTTGGTGCATTTGGATGCTTCATGGCGGGCGTTGCTCGAGCATCGCAATTATCCAGATGCTGTGCGTGACACACTCGGTGAAGCGGTTGCTGCTTCGGTGTTGCTGGCGGCAACTTTGAAATTCGAAGGCGTGCTCAGCATGCAGCTGCAAGGGCAAGGGCCGTTGCACCTCTTGTTGGCGCAATGTACGAGCGGACTGTCCGTGCGTGCCCTGGCGCGGCATCGCGAAATCATCGAGACGCGTGATTTCATGGCGCTGTCCGGAGAAGGCACACTCACGGTGACGCTCGAGACCGACGATCTATCACGGCGTTATCAAGGCGTCGTGTCGCTCGAAGGCGAGCGCCTCGCTCAATGTTTGCAAGGCTATTTCGAAAACTCCGAGCAGTTGCCGACGCGATTGTGGCTCAACGCCGATCGCGATGGCGCGAGCGGCATGCTGCTGCAGCGTTTGCCGAATGAGAGCATGTTGCAGAGGCCGCAGCATGGTGCGAGCACCGCAGCTCGGTCTAGCGATGACATCGATGATGTGTGGCGCCGTGTTCAGCTCATCGGCGATACGCTCAAACCCGAAGAACTGCGCGCGCTGACCGACGCACAAATCCTGCACCGTCTCTTCAATGAAGACGACGTGCGACTGTTTGAATCCTCACCGGTGTCCTTCCGTTGCCGCTGTTCACACGAACGTGTGAGCGCGATGTTGCAATCGCTGGGCGAAGAAGAGGTCACGTCGATCTTGAAAGAGCGCGGCAACGTGGAAGTGCATTGCGATTTCTGCAACCGCGCCTATGTGTTCGATGCCGTCGATGCGACAAGGCTTTTTGCGGCTGGCGCGGCGGTCAACAGCAGTCGAGTGCACTGACGGCCGAGTCCCGCATTCGGGCAACTCAGGGAAGGTCTTAGTCCCATGTGGGTGTAACGTCTAGGGACAGCGGGGCTTTGTAGGCGGTATCGTTGCTGCGAACGTTTGAGACGTAGCCGGCGCGGGGCGATTGTGCGGGAAAGCCGGCGGCAGCAACAATAATGACCCATAAGAGCATTTTGCTCATCGACGACAATGAGAACGACATCCTTCTCGCGCAAACGGCGTTTGCACGAGGGACGGTGCGTCCCACGCTTCTCGTCATGCAGGACGGGCAAGAGGCGCTCGATTACCTGCTGCAAATAGGAAAGTACGCCTCGGGAACCGAACTGCCGGGCTGCGTGCTGCTCGATCTCAACATGCCGCGCATCAACGGCTTCGATGTGATTGCCGCGTTGCGCGCCAATCCTCGCACGCAGCTGCTACCTATTGTGATGCTGACTTCATCGATGGAGCCGCGCGATATCGTCCAGTGTTATCACTTGGGCGCAAACAGCTACGTCCGCAAGCCGGTCGACTTCGACCGCTTCGTTCACCTGGCCGAACAAATTTCGGTGTACTGGCTCAATATGAACGAGTTGCCGCCGGGTTGAAGGTCGCGAGGAGGCTTGCGGTCCGCGGACGGCGGCCGGAGTGGCAGCGACAGTTTGTCTGCTCTCTGAGTCTGGCTGTAGACAGCGGACCGCAGAGCGCAAGCGTTCTCTAATAACTAGCCCTACTTCCAACACACACTGTGCAGCGATGATGTCGCAGCGAAACGGTGCTTGAGAGCGCCGTCTCGAGCGACTCTCCCAAATCGAAGTTTACGTCGTCGTCGACGAATGGACATGCATACACGCGCATGCGTCCGTTCGTTTTCACGACCATCCTGCTATGTGTGCACATCAACGTGTGCAAATCTTCCGGCACGGTTGCAACATACTGATGACTTGTTGCGCCCGGTCTGCCGAAGTCGGGCAGGGCAGTGATAGCAGTGTCGACCGGCAAGTCGTGTTTTCTCAAGAGTTCTCTGAAACGTGTTGTGATTTCCTCTGCATTCTCGCCGGTATGCATTTGTCTTGCGATCGAGACGGGGAAGCCACGTCCGTAAAGCACCTTCATGCCGTCGAGGGCACGTTTGAAATTTCCCCAGCCGCGGCCTGCATCGTGCTGTTGTTCATCGGGATAGTCGATGCTCACTCGGAAAGACAGTGAATGCGGTTGTTTCTTGAGCAGTTCTAGCTGATGCACTCGCTTGAGCAGCGGCGCAGTGCCGTTGGTGAGCAACAAGCATGGCTTGAGAGACAGTGCGTATTCGAGAATCTTCACGATGTCTTTGACGATGAGCGGTTCACCGCCCGTGAATGCAAATCGATGCACGCCGAGCTCGACTGCTTGCTGCATGAAAGGTTGTGCATCGACGAGCTTGATGCGCTCGAGCCGGGTATCGGCGGGTTTCGAGCCTTCTAAGCAAAACGGACATTCGAGATTGCACGCCGTTCCCGTGTGGAACCAGAGCTCCGTCAATTGCGCAATCCGCGTGTGCGCGCAATTCGAACTCTGCGCAATCGGTACTGAAGTGACGCGATCGGAACTCATGACGGCGTGCGGTTCAGCCCGTACGAATCGGCAGTTCGCGCGCGTTCTGCACGGTGCGCAATGCAAAGCTCGAATGGACACGCGCCACGGCCGGCAAGCGTGTGAGATGTTTGCTATGAACGCGTTCGAAGTCGGCCGTGTCGGCCACGACGACTCGCAACAAATAGTCGTAATCGCCGGTCATGAGATAGCACTCCATCACTTCCGGAATCTTGCGTACTGCTTCCTCGAAGGCCCGTAGATCGGATTGATCTTGGCGATCCAAAGTGATGTTCACGAATACATTGACCGGACAGCCGGCCTTCTGTTGATTGAGGATCGCCGTGTAGCCTTCGATGAGACCCTGTTCTTCGAGTGCGCGTACGCGTCGCAAGCATGCGGACTCGGAGAGATTCACGCGCTCGGCGAGCGTGCTGTTCGTGATGCGTCCATCTGTTTGCAACGCATGCAGAATGGCGCGGTCGTAGCGGTCCAGTTCCATGCGCAATATTTTGCCGCATAAATCATGAACGGCGCAAGAATCTGCCGTATCGATAGGCTTTGATCGGGTGAAAGTGCATCAATCTGTCCTGTCCCTTCCGTACAGTGGATTGTCGATGGCATTTCACGAGGGCGACTTTATGCGTATCGGCGTGCCAAAAGAAATCAAGATTCATGAATACCGAGTTGGATTGGTGCCTGCCGGCGTTCGCGAACTCGTCAGCGATGGGCATGAGGTCGTCGTACAGGCCGGCGCAGGTGACGGCATTGGATTCGACGACACAAGTTACGCCAGTGCAGGAGCTCGCGTGGTGCTTACGGCGGAGCAAGTGTTTGCGAATGCAGAACTCATCGTCAAAGTGAAAGAACCGCAATTGCACGAGTGCGAGCAATTGCGTCGTGGACAGACATTGTTCACCTACTTGCATCTTGCTGCCGATCCACAGCAGGCCCACGCGCTGCTTGCTTCGGGTGCGACGGCGATTGCGTATGAAACAGTGACAGCGCCCGATGGTTCGTTGCCGTTACTCACTCCCATGAGCGAAGTGGCCGGTCGTATGTCGATCCAGGTCGGCGCTGCTTGCCTGCAGAAGGCCAATGGAGGTGCAGGCGTGTTGCTGGGCGGAGTGCCAGGTGTTCCTCCGGCAAATGTCGTCATTCTGGGTGGCGGTGTATCCGGGACGCATGCAGTAGAAATGGCTGTGGGACTCGGCGCAAATGTCGCCGTGATAGATCGTTCGCAAACACGCTTGCGGGAACTCGCCGTTCAATTTGGCAATCGCGTCAAAACTGTTTACGCAACGGCCGAAGTCATCGAACGCTTTGTGCTGGATGCCGATCTCGTCGTCGGTGCAGTGCTCGTTGCCGGCGCTGCGTCGCCCAAGCTCGTAACGAGACAAATGGTGCGGAAGATGCGCGCCGGTTCGGTGTTGGTCGACATCTCGATCGATCAAGGTGGATGTTTCGAAACGAGTCGTCCGACCACGCACGCGGAACCCACGTTCATCGTGGATGGTGTCGTGCATTACTGCGTGACCAACATGCCGGGCGCTGTGCCTCGTACATCGACCTTTGCGCTCACGAATGCGACTCTGCCGTATATTCGTGCGCTCGCCAATCTCGGCATCGAACGCGCGCTTGCTCGAGATCCGCATTTAGCGCGCGGCCTCAATGTGCATGAGGGTGCGCTTACGCATGAAGCCGTAGCACGCGCTCTTGGACTCACTCACAAACAATATCGCTCGTTGAGTGTGGCGTAATCTTTCCAGCGAATGAGCTAGCGACTCGGCACTTCAGTCGGCGCCGGCGTGGGATTTTCCGGAACCGCGGGGTCCGGCGACTCGGCGGGATTTCCCGGCGGAATCTCGTTCGGCAGTTCGGGCTGCGGCTCTTCGGCAGGCGAGGGCGTCGGCGTTTCCATCGTGTTTTGCGCGCGTGAGGCTCGCAGAGAGAATCGCGGAGGTGCAGATGAGGTTCCGCAGTGCGTTGGATATTTCATAAGCTCTGCGGGAGCGGACATATTCACGCCGTTGCAGGAAAATTTCGCCAACCAGTGCACAAAACCGCGCGAACTCGCTTAGGCTAACGCTTACATCGTTTTTTGAGCGCGGAGCCACGAGCACATGAATCGACCGAGCAAAGTTCTCATCCAAGCCTCCCTTGCCATTGTTCTTTGCCTCGGACTCTCCGCCTGGACGCGCCACAAAGTCTACGATCCCGACCGCGATCCCTCGCGCGATCTCGAAGCCGCCAAAATCGAAGCCGCGCAACACGGCAAGAAAATCCTGCTGAGTCTCGGCGGCAACTGGTGTTCTTGGTGTCTCACGTTCGATCGGTTTCTGCAGGAGAACCCGACAGTGAAGCAACATTGGGACGATACGTTCGTCACCGTCAAGGTGAACATCAGCGACGAGAATCGCAACGAGAAATTTCTCGCGGGCTATCCGCGCGTCGCTGCATTGCCGCTCTTCTTCGTACTGAACAGCGACGGCACGTTGGTCAGTCAACAACGTACGGGCGTGCTCGAAGACGGTAAGACTTATTCGCAAGAACGCGTCCTTGAATTCGTACAGCACGCGAAGAGCCTGAAATTGGCGAAGGAATAGAGGTTTCGATAGAGGGCGCACCTGCATCAATTACGTATAGATGCGGCGGATCTCATGCGCACATGACGCGTTCGTAATGCGTGTATCACGAGGAAACGCGTCATGAATCGAAATCAAATTGAAGGCTCACGCAAGCAATTGAAAGGCACGCTCAAGGAAGCCACTTCCAAACTGACGGGCAACCGTGCGGGCCAAGCGGAAGGGAAAGCGCAGAAGGGTTTGGGTAAAGGGCAGCGCGAACTGGGCAAGACGCAGGAGCGCGCGCGCCGCGACGAAAACTCACGGCACTGAGTGTCGATGCGAGCGGCGGCTATTCAGCCGCCGCGGCTGCAGCTCCAGCGCGCGCCGGGCGCGTGAACCATACGATTACGACCAACGCTAAAGACAGCCAAGTCGATAGCCAAAAGAGATCGAGCGACGACAACAAATACGCTTGTCTCACCAATTCACGCGTCAGTACGCCGATGCTTTGCGCCTCGTCCAGGCCGCCGCCCTGCAGGGTATGCATGGCGCCTTGCAAGGTCGGGCTGAACGCAGTGCTTGCTTCCGCTAAATGGGTTTGATGAAGCGCTTCGTGGCGATCCCACATCGTCGTCGTCACCGATGTAGCAAAACTTCCGGCGATGATGCGCAGAAAGTTGGACAGGGCCGAGGCGACGGGAATGCGTTCCGGCGGCAATCCTTCGAGCAGAAGCGCGATCAGCGTGACGAAGAAAGCGCTCATGGCGATGCCTTGAATGAGCATCGGTATCACGACATCGAAGAAGTCGACCTGCATCGTGAAGCGCGAGCGTATGTAGTATGAAATCGCAAAGGCGAGCAGAGAGCCGCTCGCAAGCCAGCGTACATCGATTTTTGCGCTCAATCGTCCGACGAGCGGCGACAACAATACTGAAACTACACCTGCAGGCGCTGCGGCCAAGCCTGCCCAAGTCGCCGTGTAGCCGAATTGCGTTTGCAACCAGAGCGGCAACAGCACGAGATTGCCGAACATGACCGCATAGCCGACCGCGAAGGCCACGACACCGACAGTGAAATTGCGCGATTTGAAGAGCGTCAAATCGACGACGGGATGTTCTTCGGTCAATTCCCAAATCAGCCATGCCGCGAAGCCGATCACGGTGACGACCGCGAGCACTACGATGGGGGTCGAGGAAAACCAATCGAGGTCCTTGCCCTTGTCCAACATGATTTGCAAAGCGCCCACCCACACGACGAGCAGGCTCAGGCCGACCTTGTCGATGGGCACCAAGCGCGTCGGCGTTTCCATCGACTTCAGGTTGCGCCAGCACACTGCGCTCGCAAGTAGACCCACAGGCACGTTAATCAGGAAGATCCACGGCCAGCTCCAATTGTCCGAGATGTAGCCGCCGAGGATGGGGCCGCAAATGGGCGCGACGAGAGTGGTCATCGACCAGATCACCAATGCCGTCCCTTTGCGTTCGGGCGGAAACATGTAGATCAATAGTGCTTGCGAGCCGGGAATCATGGGACCCGAGGTCGCGCCTTGCAGCACGCGGAAGAAAATCAGACTGGACAGGCTCCAGGCGACGCCGCACAAGAATGAAGTTGCTGTGAAGAACAGTACCGACAGCACAAAAGTTTTGACGACGCCGTAGCGTTGCATGAACCACGCGCTGAGCGGCACGGAAATACCGTTCGCGACCGCGAAGGACGTGATGACCCACGTGCCTTGATCGGTCGATACACCCAGATTACCGGCGATGGTCGGAATCGCCACATTCGCGATCGACGTGTCGAGCACCTGCATGAAGGTGCCGAGCGCAAGGCACAGCGCGGTTAAAACGCGCGTGCCTCGCGACATCGCAGCAGCTCTTTGTGGGTTCATATCGCCTGCTTACAGCGCTGTGCCCGGCGCGATCTCTTGCGTGTCTGGAGCGTCGGCGTTTCGTGACGCACCCCGAGCGACATCGAAGCGGGCTGCGTGTGCACGATGGGGAGTCGCTTCGAACGACGCGGCGGGGCCACGCGCATTCGCGAGCGCATTGCCGCTGTTCTCACTGACGATGTGCGCGATGCGTGCCTCGACCTCTGGATCATTGCCATCGCTGGCAAGCGTGGGATAAGTCGCGGTGCGTACGTTCGTGGCTACAAGCGGTCCTGATGTGTCTTGCACATTCACATCCACCACCATGGACAGGCCGATGCGTAGCGGATGCGCGTGCAAGTCAGCGGGATCGAGCGCGATGCGTACCGGTACACGCTGCACGACTTTGATCCAATTGCCCGACGCATTTTGCGCAGGCAACAGTGCGAAGGCGCTGCCGCTGCCCGCCGAGAGTCCGACGACTTTGCCGCGATACTCTATGCTCTTGCCATACAGATCCGCCCGCAGCTTCACGGGTTGACCCACGCGCATCGCATCGAGCTGTACTTCTTTGAAGTTCGCGTCCACCCAAACATGATCGAGCGGGATCACGGTCATGAGCGGCGCTCCCGGCGCGATGCGTTGTCCGACTTGCACCGTGCGCTTGGCGACGACGCCTGCAACCGGTGCGACGAGATGAGTGCGCTTCAACGCAAGGGCGGCGTTGCGCACCGCCGCTTCGGCATGCCGCACATCGGGATGTGTTTCGACTGTGGTGCCTTGAATTTGCGCAATCGTCGCATTCAACTGCTCACGTGCTGCAGACAAGCTCGCCTGCGTTTGCGTCAGTGTATCGCGCGAGTGTGAGAGCTCTTCACCCGATACGGCACCATCCGCTAGCAATCCTTGTCGGCGCTTCAAGTCTTGTTCTGCGCGTTGAACTATCGTTTGCCGTTCGGCGATTTGTGCGCGTAATTGATCGGCTTGCGCGAACAGTCCTCGCACTTGTCGCACGACTCGCGCCAAGTTGGCTTCAGCTTCTGCCACCGCAATGCGTGCATCCGCAGGGTCCAGATCCGCAAGCGCCTGTCCGCTCTGCACGCTCTGAGTATCGTCTGCGTATACGGCGGTGACAGTGCCCGGCACTTCGCTCGTGATCTGCACGAGATCGCCGCTCACGTAGGCGTCGTCGGTGGATTCCATCCCGCGACCGGTTAAAAGCCAATAGCCGAGCCAGGCGAGTCCGCCGATGACGACTACAGCGCCCAAAGCAATGAAGCCGCGTTTGCGATTGCGGGCTGTTTGTTCGCGATCAGGAGTTGTATCCGCCACTGTGGTGTCCCTCAAAGAAATCGCTTAGTGATTACTGGCAGTCGCTACGGCAAGCTGTCCGTCCGGCGTGAAATTGCCGCCGAGCGCCACGACCAGCGCAACTCGCGCATTGACGAGCGCTGCGACCAGATCGACGTGTTGACGCCGTGCATCCAAGACTTGGGTTTCCGCCGTCAACACCGCGAGATAGCTCGCAAGTCCGGCGCGATAGCGTTTCTCTACCAAGCGATATGCATCCTCGGCCGCATCGAGACGCTGTTGCTCTTCGTCGAGTTGATGTTGAAGCGCATTGATGTTGGTGAGTTGGTCCGCTGTTTGGCGCACGGCATTCAACACCGTGTCGTTATACGCAGCGATGGCCGCATCGAGCGCCGCATTCGAGCCGCGATATTCAGCGGCGAGGCGGCCTGCGCGAAAGATCGGCAAGTTGATGGTGGGGCCGATGCCGTACATGCGAGACCCCGAATCGAAGAGATTGCTCAATCCAATGGAGCCGAAGCCTGCGAACGCGCTCAGATTGATCTGCGGATAGAACGCAGCTTTTGCGGCGACCTTAGCTGAGTCGGCTGCATCGACGCGCAAGCGTGCGGCCAGCACATCTGGGCGGCGTGCCAACAAGTCGACGGGTAGTTCGGCAGGCAACGTAAATACCGCGTCTAATTTGAGTGCTGGCCGAGTGACGCTGCCATAGGCATTTGCGCCTTCTCCCGCGAGCGCGACCAGTTCGTGCTTCGCCAGCTCTGCCGCAGTTTCCGCTTGGCTGCGCTCCACTCGAGCCTGTGGTAACGCGCCGCTTGCTTGGCGCAGTTCTACGTTGGTATCGAGTCCCGCATCGACGCGTTGCTGTGTGATTTTCAGAATGTTCTCGCGCTGCCGTTCTGCTTGCTCGGCGATATCTGCAAGCGCATAGGCGCGATCCAAATTTATGTACACGCGCACTAGCGATCCCGTCAGCGCCTGTCGAGCGCCTTCGATATCGAGAGCGCTTGCGTGCGCTTCCCTGCCGGCTGCGTCGACTAGAGCGCGTTGACGGCCCCAGAAGTCGATATCCCAGGAAATATCTCCTTCGATGCTGCCGCGCCAGGCGGTGGAACCGCCGAACGGCGGCGGATAAATATCGTTTTCGCTGAAGCGTTGCCAGATTTCGGTCGCGTTCAGTCGATAGGAAGGCAAGAGTTGCGAGCGTATTGCGTCTCGGCGCGCACGTGCTTCGTTCAAGCGAGCGAGCGCTTCCGCGAGCGAAGGATTGGCATGCAATGACTTGTCGACGAGCGTATCCAGTTGCGGATCGCCCAACTCGTGCCACCAAGTCTGTTCCGCAACGCTGGACGTCGAGCCCAAGCCTAGGTCGGATGCGGCGACCATGTGCTCTTGGTTCTTCACGTGCGGCGGCAACACGCAACCCCCGAGCGCAGCGATCATGAGCGCCGAAACGCCGGATCTAATCCATGGACTCATACCTTTTCCTCGATGCGAGCGGCGTCGGATTCCGTCTGAATGCCGTCGATGAGCTTGATCAACAATCGAGTGAGCTCGGCGACCTCGGTGCGCGTGAAATTGCGCAGCGCGTAGTTCAAGCGTTCGACCACGAGCGGGATCTGCGCTTCGATCGCCGCGCGGCCCGAGTCGGTCAAGCGCAGTTCTACTGTGCGGCGGTCTTCGCGGCTTCGATGCCGCTCCACCCAGCCGCGCTCTTCGAGTTGGTCGATGAGACGGGTGAGTGCGCCACTGTCGATGCGAAAGTCGGCGCACAAGTCGCGTGGGTTGAACGCAAGCCCGTCGCGCAGATACATGAGCGCGACCCATTGCATGTACGTGAGCCCCTGCTTTTCGAGAGCCGCCTCGAGCGCGTTACGGCACAAGATGTGCGCGCGCTTCACGAGGTAGCCCACGCTCTTGCTCGCCGAGTACGTCTCCGGCTTGTAATGCTGTTTATGCATAAGCTGATAACTCTGTTAACTGTAAAAGACGTTAACTGATTTAGGCAGCGAATATGGGGTAGCGCCGGGCCGGTGTCAAGGATCCGCGGCATTGCCTTCTCCTGCGCATACCCTCGACAATCCCCAACCCGTCGACCGGTATCCATCAGTGCACGCAGCCAAACACTATGACGCAGCAGCGTCGCTCGTATTGCAGGTGCGAAGCCTTTGTAAAACGTACGGTACGATCGCCGCCGTCGACGGCGTGTCGTTCGAAGTGCGTTCGAACGAGATCGTCGGCTTGCTCGGGCCGAACGGCGCCGGCAAGACCACCACTATCAATATGGTCCTGGGTGTCCTCGAGCCTTCATCGGGGACGATCGCGATCGACGGGCTCGATGTGGCGCGCGAACGTACGCGGGCGCTCGCGCAAACCAACTTCGCCGCCGTTTATGCGCCGTTACCCGGCAACTTGACGGTGTATCAAAACCTGCGCATCTTCGGAATGATCTATCGAGTCAAGAACTTGGCCGAACGCATCGACAAGCTGCTCGATGAATTCGACCTGGTGAAATTCCGCAATACGAAGTGCGGCGTGCTGTCGTCCGGCGAACAAACGCGGGTCGCTCTGGCCAAGGCACTACTGAATGAGCCGCGATTGTTACTGCTCGATGAACCCACGGCATCGCTCGATCCTGCGGCTGCGCAACTCGTGCGCGCCAAGATTCGTGAGCTCGCGACGCGCGATTCGCGCGGCATTCTTTGGACTTCTCACAACATGTATGAAGTAGCTGAAGTGTGCGACCGAGTGTTGTTCTTGTCGCGCGGCAAGATTCTTCTCGAAGGCGATCCGCGGACGCTACCTCACGAGCATGGGGCTGCTTCATTGGAGGAACTCTTCATCAGCGTGGCGCGCGAACCGCTGGCGTACGCACAGGGTGTCGCATGATGAGGTGGAGTCCCGTCGCAGCCGTTGCGTTACGCCAGTTCTATTTGATGCGCGGCAGCCCCACACGGCTCTTCCCCATGTTCATGTGGGTCGCCATCGACATAGTGCTGTGGGGTTTCATCAGTCGTTACCTGCAGTCCGTGAGCGACGGACGAATCGATTTCGTGCCCACGCTGCTCGGCGCCGTATTGCTGTGGGATTTCTTCTCGCGCGTCATGCAGGGAATCACGACGGCGTTCTTGGAAGACGTGTGGTCGCGCAATTTCTTGAATGTCTTCGCCACGCCGCTCAGGATTTCCGAGTACATCGGCGGACTCGTCATCACGAGCATTCTCACGAGCTTATTGGGGCTGATCGTGATGCTGGTGCTGGCGTCGATGGTCTTCGGGTTTTCATTCTTCAGCTTCGGCCTGGCATTGATTCCGTTTCTGCTCACGCTCTTCTTGTTTGGAATTGCGCTCGGCATCGTCGCGAGCGCCATGGTGCTCAGGCTCGGACCTGCCTCCGAGTGGCTCGTCTGGCCGATTCCCGCCGTTCTCTCGCCGTTCGTGGGGGTGTTCTATCCGCTCGCAACGCTGCCGATGTGGATGCAAGCGGTAGGTAAGGTGCTACCTCCCTCTTACGTGTTCGAAGGCGTGCGGGCGTTAGTGGCCGGTCAACCGCTGAATTTCACGTTGCTTACGCTGGGGATCGGTCTTGCATGTCTGCAAATCTTCCTTGCCGGCTGGTTTTTTGCTCGCGTGTATCGCTATGCGGTTCGCTCCGGTTTGTTGGCGCGCTATAGCGCGGAAACCGTGAGCTGAGCATCAATCGCAATCCAAGCAGAGCGCGTAGTTGCGTTCGGGTTCTTGCGTTGCCCGTGCGGCGTGCAGTTTGGGAATGAGCGAATCGATTGCGACCACGGCTTCCTTGCAGGCCCGAGCTTCCGTCGTGAGCCGCGCGGGATGGCGCGTGCACAAATCGACATCTTCCGCAAAGGCATCCGCAAGCGTCTGTAGGTTTTCGATGGTTTGCTCGATCAGTGTGACGGTATCAGTGAACACGGCGCGATCCTCGAAAGAAGGGGAGAACACACGTGACTGTATTTATATACAGTCTTCCGGATTCAGGCAAGAGGGTCGCCTCGGCTACAATGCCGCTTCCCTTGGCTGACCCTAACTCCTCATGTCCGACAATCCCATCCGCCAGGCTGCGCTCGACTATCACGAGCGGCCGCAGCCCGGCAAAATTTCCATTGCGCCCACCAAGCAACTGTTGAATCAACGCGATTTGTCGCTGGCCTATTCACCCGGCGTAGCCGCAGCGTGCGACGCCATTGTGGCCGATCCGACGAATGCGTTTCGATACACGTCGCGCAGCAACCTTGTCGGAGTCATCACCAATGGCACGGCGGTGCTCGGACTCGGACCCATCGGTCCGCTTGCCGCCAAGCCCGTGATGGAAGGCAAAGCGGTGCTCTTCAAGAAATTCGCCGATATCGATGCATTCGACATCGAAGTGGAGCAGCGCGATCCCGATAAGCTGATCGAGATCATCGCGGCGCTCGAGCCCACCTTCGGCGGCATCAATCTCGAAGACATCAAAGCGCCCGAATGTTTTTACATCGAGCGCAAGTTGCGCGCGCGCATGAAAATCCCTGTGTTCCATGACGATCAACATGGGACCGCCATCATCGTAGGCGCGGCCGTGTTGAACGGCCTCGAAGTGGTCGGCAAGAACATCGACGCAGTGAAGTTGGTCGTGAGCGGTGCGGGCGCGGCAGCGCTTGCATGCGTCGATTTGCTCGTCGATCTGGGCCTTCCTGCCAAGAACATTTGGCTCACGGATCTCGCGGGTGTGGTGTATCAAGGCCGCAAGGAGCTCATGGACCCCGACAAAGAGCGCTTCGCGCAAGCGACCGAGGCGCGCACCTTGGCCGAAGTGATTACCGATGCCGATATCTTTCTCGGACTTTCTGCAGGCGGCGTCTTGAAGCCGGAGATGGTGAAGCAAATGGCGAACAAGCCGCTCATCTTCGCGCTCGCCAATCCCGTGCCGGAAATTTTGCCCGAAGAAGCGTTCGCGGCTCGCAGTGACGTGATTGTCTCGACCGGACGCAGCGACTATCCGAATCAGGTCAACAACGTGATCTGCTTTCCGTTCATTTTCCGCGGCGCATTGGATGTCGGCGCCACGACCATCACGCGGGCGATGGAAATCGCAGCGGTGCAGGGTATTGCCAAGCTCGCCCGCCAAGAGCAAAGCGATATCGTTGCGAATGCGTACGGAATTCGCGACGTGTCGTTCGGCCCCGAATATCTCATCCCCAAGCCGTTCGATCCCAGGTTGATCGTCAGTATCGCGCCTGCCGTCGCCAAAGCTGCGATGGCCTCGGGTGTCGCGACACGGCCCATCGAAGATTTTCAGGCGTACGAAGAACGGCTGCAGCAGTTCGTCTATCACAGCGGCACGTTGATGACGCCGCTCTTCGCCAAAGCACGCAAGGTGCCCAAAGAGCGCAAGCGCATCGTGTTTGCAGAAGGCGAAGAAGAGCGCATGTTGCGAGCCGCGCAGATCGTCGTGGACGAAAATCTCGCTAAGCCCATTCTCATCGGCCGCCCCGCAGTCATTGAGCAGCGCGTAACCCGCTTCGGGTTGCGCATTCGTGCTGGCGTGGACTTCACGATAGTGAATCCGGAGCACGATGAGCGTTATCGCGACTACTGGCAGACCTACCATCGCATGATGGCGCGCCGTGGCGTGAGCCCCCAATTCGCGCGCTTGGAAATGCGCCGTCGCTCGACGTTGATCGGCGCGCTGCTCATTCACAAAGGCGAAGCGGACGGAATGATTTGCGGCACGATCAGCGCGACGCGCAATCATCTCGAATACATCGATCGTGTCATCGGTCACCGCAAGCGGCACAAAGTGTACGGCGCGATGAACGCACTCGTCGTGCCCGGCCGCCAACTCTTCATCGCCGATACGCACGTGAATGTCGATCCGAGCGCGGCGGAGCTTGCGGAAATCGCGCTCATGGCGGCGGACGAGATTCGCCGCTTCGGCATCGTCCCCAAAGTCGCTTTGTTGTCGCACTCGAATTTCGGTACGAGCGATGCACCGTCCGCGGTCAAGATGCGTGAAACGTTGGCGATATTGCGTGAGATGGCGCCCGAGTTGGAAGCCGATGGCGAAATGCATGCCGACTCCGCGCTCGACGAAGCAGTGCGCAAGACTTTCCTCGCGGATTCGACACTGCATGGCTCCGCCAATCTGTTGGTGATGCCCAACATGGATGCGGCCAATATCGCTTACAACTTGCTCAAAGTGATTGCGGGCAACGGCGTGGCGATTGGTCCGATATTGCTCGGCGCAGCCGCACCTGTGCACATTCTTACGCCCGCAAGCACGGTGCGACGCATTGTGAATATGGCGGCGCTCACGGTGGTCGAAGCCAATCAGTAACTATTCTGCCGGGGGTGCGTCGCTTGACTCGAGCATGCCATCGAGTTGACCTGCTTGCTCCAACGCTTTGACGAGTCGCTTAGTCGCGCGCTCGACCGCGCGCTTGCGAATCCGTTTCGCAGGAATGTGTGCCTCCGATATCGAAGCCGACCGCAAGAAGCGCAATGCGACGGCTTCCGCCTGTCTCGAGTTGGGTTGTACAGTCTGTCGTACGATTTTATGAAGGCTTCCGGATCGCCACGCTGTGAACACCACCGGGTTGATATAGGACTTGCGGCAAACGGCCGGAGTATTTCGCAGTTCCTTCGCCACCTCTTTCACCGCAGTGGTGATGTGCATCTTGAGTTCGCGTTCCCTCGCATTGCTTGGTAACGGCGTGCGCGCCATCAAGGCAATGGCATGCAAAGTTGCACCCCAAGTCCGGAAATCTTTAGCCGTGAAGTCCGACCCCATTGCTTCTTTGAGATACACGTTCACTTGGTCGGAGTCGATCGGATGGCTTGCGCCGTCATCTCCTACGTACTGGAACAGTTGCTGGCCCGGTAGTTCCTGACAGCTACGCACGATGCGGGCGAGCCGCTTGTCGTTGAGCAGGATTTCGTGCACGGCACCGGATTTGCCGCGGAATTTGAACATCGCTCGACCGTCGCGAACGAATTGCACATGACGATCGCGCAACGTCGTCAGGCCGAAGCTTTTGTTGGTGCGTGCATATTCCTCGTTACCGACGCGAATGTGCGTCGTATCGAGCAGCGTGACGATGACTGCGAGCACCTTCTCCCGCGGCAAACCCTGTCGCGCAAGATCGCGTCGTAGCCGCCGACGTAAGCGCGGCAACGCCTCGCCGAACTCCACCATGCGCTCGAACTTCACGGCATCGCGTACGGCACGCCATTCACCGTGATAGCGATACTGTTTGCGTCCGCGAGCATCATAGCCCGTCGCTTGCAAATGCCCTCGCGCATGCATGCAAATCCACACCTGCGTATAGGCGGGCGGAATGGCGAGGCTAGCGAGGCGCTTCAACTCTGTCCGATCGGTAATGCGCGTATTGTCGGGCGCCATGTAGATGTATGTCTTGCGCCGCAGTGTGCGACTAATCCCGGGTTCGCAATCCGAGACATACACCAGTCCCGCGGCGGTCGATATTTCGATGGCTTGGGTAATTGCGGGAGGCAACGAGGCTGCCGCCGAGTCAGCGGAATTGGAGCTGCGGTTCATTATTAGGAAGACGAAGCTCGAGCAGCTCGAGTTCCGGCCAGTGTATCCGAGACCGCTAATTGGCGCGGAGAGTACGCCGCCTACTCTGGCGGCACGTGGGCTTGTTCCGTACGCTCGCTACCGGTCCCCAACCGGGGGAGATTCTTGTCGAGCCGTTATTTCTTGCGATTGGCCTCTTTCATTTGCGAAAGGTCCGCCATCGTCGGCCGCCCTGAAACAATCCAAGCATTGGCGTGACCCAACGAATGCAGATCGAACGCCTGTTGCAGTGCTGTGTATTGTCCCATGATGTCGAGCGTTTGATTGACGGCGCGTTTTGCCATGCGCAGCGCATGCGGATGCATTTGTGCGATCTTCTCCGCCAGTGCGAACACTGCCGTGTCGAGTTCAGCTCGCGGCACGACGGAATTCACCATGCCTAAGCGATGTGCTTCTTGGGCGTCGATGAAATTGCCGGTAAAGAGCAATTCCTTCGCTTTGCGCGCGCCGAATTCCCAAGTGTGTCCGTGATACTCGACGCCGCCGATGCCCATGCGCGCGACGGGATCGGAGAAACGTGCATCATCCGCGGCGACGATGAGATCCATGGGCCACGCAAGCATCAATCCCGCGGCGATGCACGCACCTTGGACCGCGGCGATGGTGGGTTTGGGAATGTCGCGCCATTTGCGCGAGTAGCCGAAGAAGTGTTTGTGTTCCCAATCGTACATGCGCAGTAGCCCGGTATTCTGCACGTCGTCGAACATCGTCGACCAAGGTTCGCGTTGCACGACATCCGCGCCCAAGTCGTGGCCAGCCGAAAAATGCTTGCCGTTCGCACGCAGCACGATGACGCGCACGCTCTCGTCCGCAGTTGCACGGTCGAACGCTTCATCCAATTCCTTGAGGAACTCCGCGCTTTGTGCGTTGTTGGCTTGCGGGCGATCGAGCGTAACGACTGCAACGCGTTCGCGCTGTTCGTACAAGATGTGCGTCATGATGAGCCTCGATGATGTGATCTAGGGAATCGTCTCTGTCACGGCCTCGCGCATCGGCTTTCGCGCCAGAGCGAAGAGGAGGGCGCCCAGCGGCAACAGTATCGACGACGTCGTGGCCATCGAGGCGCCCACGAGGGCATCGTCGTGATACACGAAATCGGTGCAGAACGCGACAGCCGAAGCGCCGAGCCCCAGGCCGAAGATATTGAATGTCAGGATGAAGAGCGAGGAGGTGCGCCCGCGCAGGCGATTCGGTGTGACGATCTGCACGGCGGCCGCATTGACGCCGGAAAACGGCGTCAACATTTGCGCGATGCTGCAAAAGATCGCAAACGACCAGAGCGTGGGTGCGGTGAATTGCGCGATCGAGACGACCACCAACGCCAGACACGCCCACATCCAATAAATCATGTGAGCGTCGCGCCGTCCTTTCGCGAACAGCCAATCCACCACGATTCCGCTCGCCACGCCGCCCACGATGCCGGAAAATGCGACCAGTGGCCCGAGCAGCAATCCCGCTTGATAGACGCTCAAGTGAAAATGGCGCATGAGATATGCGGGCAGCCATGCCAGATAGCCATAACCGACTAGAGACAGAAGGCCGCACCCCACGAATTGGTAGGAGAAGAGACGTCGCCGCCGCTTGAGGAACGTCCAGAACTCTCCTGCCGCGACGGTGTGCACGCGTTCGCGGCGGACGGGTTCGGGAATCAAGAAAATCAGCAGTGCCAGCACCAAGCCCGGCGCGCCGAGCGCCACGAATGTGAGTTGCCAAGTCGAGAGCGATTGCAACGGCGGCACGGCAATAGTGACGTTCGAGAGATAACTAATGAGCGCGCCTCCGAAAGTGTAGGCGAGCGCGGAGCCGATCGTTGCTCCTGTCGAATAGACGGAAAGTGCGAAGGCCAGGCGGTGTTTGGGAAAAATGTCCGAGATCAGCGAGTAGGCGGCCGGAGAAAGTGCGGCCTCGCCCGCGCCCACGGCGAGACGCGAGACGAAGAGCTCCACATATCTACGCGACAATCCGGAAGCAACCGTTGCGAGCGACCATACAGTGACGCCGCTCCAAATCACTAAGCGTCGCGAGTAACGGTCGACCAGCCAACCCAACGGAATGCCGCAGGTTGCATAGAAGATGCCGAACGCAAGCCCTTGCAACAGGCTCACTTGGAAGTCGCTGATGTGCAGATCGGCGCGGATGCCTGCCACCATGAGCGCGATGATTTGCCGATCGAGAAAGGCAAGCACGCAAAGGCCCACGAGCATCGCAAGCGTGAGCCATGCCGTGGGCCTGGGTCGTGCGGTTGCGACCATCAGAACCGATACGTGAGCGAAGCGCCGTAATTTCTCGGATCGCCGACGAAGTTGGCCTGCGAACCGGCCGACGACAGTACTTCGACGCCGCCCGTGTAGTAACGCTTGTCGGTGAGATTGTTCACGTAGAGCTTCAGGTCGAGAGATTTGTCGAAGATGTCTTGCCACATGGCCGACGCATTCCACAATCCATAACCGGCGAAGCCGCCGTTGTTGATGTCTTGAATTTGCACATCCGACTGATGGTAGTAAGACACCGTCGTCGTCACCTTGCCGGAGTCCGATGGTGTTGGAATCGTAAACTGTGCACTGCCACCATAAGTCGTCTTCGGCGCCATTGCAAAGCGGTTGCCCGACAAATTCAAGCCCGTCGGAGTCACGAAGTTCTTGTACTTCGCATCGCTGTAGCCGATGAATGCGGAGAGCGACAGCAGATCGAAGGGCAGCGCCGTGGCTTCTACTTCATAGCCTTTCACTCGCGCAGTCGCCGCATTCAAGATGCTCGTGCAGAGCGTGCTCGGCGCATCGGGACAGGCGACCGTCAACGTGCGTTGGATGTCGCTGTAGTCCATGTAGTAGCCCGCGGCATTCAGGCGCACGTGATGATCGAAAAATTCCGCCTTGGTGCCGATTTCATAGTTCTTGACCTTTTCAGGATCGTAAGGCGCCCCTTCGCCAGGACGGCTCGCGCGCAAATTCAATCCCCCCGAGCGATAGCCCGTGCTATGCGTTGCATAGACCAGCACATCGGGCAGGATCTTGTAGTTCAACGCCAGCAAGTAGTTGGTCGACGAAAAATCGACGGGGCCGAGCTTGCGGACGCACGGGCTGATAGGCGAGCCGGCGCTGTCCAACAACCGGCATGTCGTGAGATTGTTGACGGCGCTAAAGAGCGTGAGCTCGCGCTTGTCCCACGTTTGCCGCAAGCCGGTCGTGAGCGTGAGCTTGTCGAGAAGCTTGAAATCCGCCTGTCCGAAGAGCGACGCGCTGTGATTGTCGCCGTAACCGTCGCGGCTGCTCAGGGCTGCATTCAGAACGCTGGAAATCTGCGTGTCTCGACCGCGCTCGCGGAATAGATAACCGCCCACGATGTAGCTGATACGCTCATCCCAAGCATGTCCCAGGAGTTGCAACTCTTCGCTCCACTGATTGGAGTCGACGGTGTCGTGTGTGCCGAAAATGTTTGCAGGCGTGCCGTCGAAATCGAGCCTCGTGTCGCTGTAGACCTTGCGATAGCCGACGATGTTCTTGAGCGTTGCGAACCCGACATCGAAGCTCGTGTTGTTGGAGATACCCCAGGCGCGCGTTCTATCGCCGGTCGGTGCATCGTTTTCGACGGTCAACGGGTCTCGTGCTTGTTGGCGCGCGAGAGCAGCTTGTGCTTGCGGCAGCAGCGTCGTGCCGAAGAAACGGCTGAGCGAACCCGTGGGCGAGCTATTGATGGCGACGACGGAGAATGCCGAACCGTTGGTGTTGGACCAGAAGTAGTCCGCCAACGTATAGGACTCGATGCCGTCGGTCGGTTTCCACAGCGCACCGACGCGAAACGAATAGAGATGCGAGTCGTTCAGGTCTTCGTGTTGCGTGATGTTGTAAGCGTAACCGTCGCGGTCTTCGACTTTCGCGCCGAAGCGTAGCGCGAACGTTTCGCCGACCGGTAAATTGACGATGCCCGTGCCGCCGCGCAGGCTGTAATTGCCGCCTAACCCCGTGACCGACCCTTCGAACGTGTTCAACTTGGGACGCGTGGGGGAAATAAGCACCGCGCCGCCCGTGGTATTGCGGCCGAACAGCGTGCCCTGCGGTCCCTTCAGCACTTGAATGGAATCGATGTCATAGATCGACTGATTGCTGCCGTGCGGGCGCGCTTGCACTACATCGGCGAAGTACACGCCAACCGAAGGGTCCTGCGAAATCAATTGCTCCAATTGACGCTGCGAGCGGATGGTGTAACCCGGCACTGAGGGTCCGAACGGCGAAGGCGATATCTGCAAAGCAGGCACGGCCATGCGCACTTGCTCGATATTGCTCACGCCTTTCGCTTCGAGTTCGCTCGCCGAAAGCGCAGTGATGGCAACCGGCACGTCCTGAATGTTTTCTTCGCGGCGTCGCGCAGTGACGGTGATGGTTTCGAGCGTGCCGCTCTCTGCGGCTTCGTGAGTGCTGGAGGGTTTCGTCTCTTGCGCGAGCGCGGCGCCGAGCACGAACAATGAAGATCCCACAACACCAAGACGCACGGTTCTTCGAATCATTGACTCCCCCAAAGAAGTGATCGGACTCATGTTGGCCCTTGCGGCGCGACCCTACAGAGCTGCCGAGAATAAATCAATCGCTTGATTTAATAACTGTGGCTGTTGGATAGTGCGCGGACGGCGGCATCCGCCGGCGCTGGCACGGGGGACGAAACGTAAAACATGGGTGAAGTACGCTCGGAAACGCTCGATGCCGACGAGCTCGCGCTCTTGCGCGCGGCGCTGCGGCAAGCGCTAAAACCGCAGGCCGAGACCTCCGCATGGAATTCCTTGGCGCATGCGCAAGTGCTCGACATCGCGCTGAGCAGCGAACAAATCGCACTCGCCGCAGCAGTGAGCGAGGAACTCGGCAGAGTCGGTGCGGCAAGCCCGTGGGCCATCACTAGAGCTTGTGCGCGTACGTTCGCAAGTGCTTCGTGGTTTAAGACGATCGTCGCGTCGGGGGGTTACGTTGCATTTGCGGATGAAGATGCCGATGCGACGGTGGCGGTGAGTGAAGGGGACGACTTCAAACTCGTCGGTCGCAAGAAGAATGTTCTGCATGCTCTGGGCGCGGCTCGTTGGATCGTGAGCGCCAAGATCGAGGGTGTCGCCGCGCTTTTCCTGTTGATGCCCGACGCGCAGGGTTGCAGCGTGCAGCGCTACGACACCATCGATGGCGCCGAAGCCGTGGATATCGTTTTCGAGAACGTGAGAGTTTCCGCTTCGGCCTGTATCGATGGTGGGCGCGGCGCGGAACTCTGTGCCACTTTGAGTGCCTGGCTTGCGGTAACGTGGGCGTCCGAGCGCGTCGGGGCTATGGATGCATTGCTCGCGAAAACACTTGCCTATGTGCGCGAACGTAAACAGTTCGGCAAGGCGCTCGCAGAATTTCAAGCTGTGCAACAGCGTCTCGCTGATATGACAATCGCGTGCGAGCAGGCTCGCGCGGTGGCAGCGCGACTCGCGGAGCGTGCAGTCGCGCGAGACGGGTCGAGCGTGCATCTGCAGAAGAAACTTGCACTCGCTGCGCGCTCGGTATGGCAAAGCGCAGTGCAGCTGCATGGCGGCATGGGCATGACGAACGATAGCGCCATCGCGCGCCTCATCAAGCGCTTGATCGCGATCGAATGCAGCGCTTCTCATACCGAACAACTAAAAGGCCGAGATCTAGCAGAGATCCAGGCGACCGAATCCTTCGGGGCTTTGCAGCCGCAACCTAGCGATGTGAGTTTTCGCGATGAGGTACGCGCTTTTCTCGCAGACGCGTTACAGCCGGACATGCAGAAGGCTGCGCAAACGACAGTGGGCTTCGTAGTCGAGCCGCAGGCGGGCCGTGCTTGGACGCGAAAATTATACGAGCGAGGCTGGGTTGCGCCGGGATGGCCGAAAGAATTCGGCGGCACGGGATGGTCGGTGCGCGAGCGATATTTGTTTCAGCTCGAATGCGAACGTGCACATGCGCCGCATTCGAGCGAAATGGGTTTGCGTATGGTGGGGCCTACGCTGATGCGTTTCGGAACCGCGGCACAACGAGCCGAATATTTGCCGCGAATCTTGTCCGGCGAGCACATCTGGTGCCAAGGCTACTCCGAGCCGGGCGCGGGCTCTGATCTGGCGTCGCTCAAGACGCAAGCAGTTCGAGAAGGGGATGTCTACGTCGTGAACGGTACCAAGATCTGGACAACTCACGCACATCACGCGGACATGATGTTTGCGCTCGTGAGAACGTCGCATGAAGGCCGCCGTCAAGACGGCATCACGTTCTTGCTCATCGACATGAAATCGCCCGGTATCAGCGTGCAGCCCATTGTCGGAGTGGACGGCGTGCATGATTTGAACAGTGTCTTCTTCGACGATGTGCGTGTGCCGGTGAAACAACGTGTCGGCGAAGAAAACGCTGGATGGACGGTCGCCAAGTCGCTGCTCGAATTCGAGCGTGGCGGCGGTATGGCTGCTCCCGAGTTGCGCGCCCGTCACGAGCAACTGCCGCGTCCTACCGATCCCTTGCTCGCCGAGCGGTGGGCGCTATTGCTGGCGGACATCGAAGTCCTCGAACAGATGGAGCTGCAAGCGGCTATGGGCGGGACGTTGGCCATCGGTGCGACTGCCACGCCGTCGCTCTTGAAGCTCGAAGTGAGTGCCGTTCGTCAGCGATTGAGCGAGCTCGCCGTCGATATGGTGGGCAGCGACGGCGTGCGTTGGTGGCCGCACGGGTTGCCCGACGCGCGTTCTGCGATCGTGCCGAGATATCTAGCCGACCGCGCGCACAGCATTTTCGGCGGCGCGTTGGAAATACAAAAAGGCATCATCGCCAAACTAGCGTTGGATTCGATTTCATGACCATCCGTCTCACTTCGGGTTTACATCGCGCTGCTGCTCTCCGTCCCGACGCTGTCGCCTATCGCTTCGATGGCCTGCCGACCACTTGGGGTCGGCTGATCGAACGCGTATCGCGTGCAGCCAGCGGCCTGCGTGCGCTCGGCATGCAGCCGGGCGACCGCGTCGTCGTGTTGTCGGAAAACAATCGCGCGTTCTACGAGCTGTACATGGTTGCGCCCTGGGCGGACGTTATTTTGGCGAGTCTCAATACCCGCTGGGCCGTGCCGGAGATGATCGCTGCGCTCAATGATGCAGATGCGGACGTGTTGGTCGTGGATAAGCGGTTTGCGCCGCTCGTGCCGCAATTCAAAGCGGCGCGGCCTACGTTACGGCACATTATTCATGCTGAAGAAAGCGGCGTTCCCGGCATGATCGGCTGGGAAGAGCTGATCGCAAACAACAGCCCCCTGCCGGACGCCGAGCGCGCCCAGCATGAAGTCGCCTATTTGTTTTACACGAGCGGTACGACGGGGACGCCGAAAGGTGTGATGCTGACCGTCGAAAACGCATTCATGAGCGCGCTCATGGTCGTGGGCGAATTCGGTTGGACCGACGAGAGCGTTTTTATTGTTTGCATGCCGCTCTTTCACGTCGGCGCAAGTTCTCCTTTGCTCACGCAGATTTTGCAGGGATCGTGCGTCACGCTTCTGCCCAAGTTCGATCCGCTCGCAGTGCTGGAGACCATTTCGCGGGACCGCGTTACGCATGCGCAGCTGGTGCCGACGATGATACGCATGGTGATCGATCATCCGGCGGTCGACGAGTACGACCTCACGAGCATGGTGCGATTTTTCTACGGCGCTTCGGCCATGCCGCCGTCTCTTATCGCCAAGGCGTTGGAAAAGTTTCCCTTTGCACAGTTTCAACAAGGTTATGCGCTCACTGAAACCGCTGCGGTAGCGACGAGCCTGCGCCCGGCCGATCACCATTCGAAGTTCGTTACGAGTGTCGGCCGTGCGGTCCCCGGGGCGGAAATTCGCGTCGTGGACCCCCAGGGCGTAGATGTGCCTCGCGGTACTACGGGCGAGATCCTGATCCGCAGTCCCGCCGTCATGGCGGGCTATTGGCGCAAACCGCAGGAAACGGCACAAGCGCTGCGCAACGGTTGGTTGCACACGGGGGATTCGGGATATTTGAACGAGGAGGGGTATCTCTACGTCGTCGATCGCATCAAAGACATGATCATCTCCGGCGGCGAGAATGTGTACTCGGTGGAAGTCGAAAATGCCGTCTATCGGCATCCCGCCGTGAGCGAGTGCGCCGCCATCGGCCTGCCCGATTCTCTATGGGGCGAGATCGTGGCGATCGTCGTACAATTGCGCGCGGGTGCGGCGGCGACCGAAGCAGAAATCATCGACACGGCGCGTCAATATTTGGGCGGTTACAAAGTGCCTCGGCGCGTGCTGTTCAGCGCGGCGCCGCTGCCCAAAAATGCATCCGGCAAAATTACGAAATTCGCATTGAAGGAGCGGTATCGAGGTGGCTAGGCGAGCGCGGGTCGAATCCGATGCGGAATCCATCTCTACGCGCGACCGAATTCTGCGCGTGGCGGCGGAAGCATTCGCTTCGCACGGTTATCACGGCGCGTCGCTGCGGGAGATCTTGCGGCTCGCAGAGGCGAACGCAGCGTCCGGACATTACTACTTCCAATCCAAACAACAGCTTTATTTCGAAACCGTCGCGCACGACGTGGCGGTCGTGAACGTCGAACGTAATGCGCTGCTCGATGCGTTTGCAACGCAGGGCGATTGGGGTCACAAGCGATTGCCTGAACTCCTGCGCGTGTACATGGGGCCGCACATCCGCCACGCCGCTTCGCCGAGCGGGCGCAGCTACGGAATGATCATCGGCCGCATCGGTAACGAGCCGCCCGAAGTGCTCGTCGATGTATTCGACAAGCTCATCAGGCCCACACGCATTCGCTTCGTCGAAAACTTACGCCGCATGTTTCCTCGAATAGAGGACAGCGTATTCGCCTACGGCGTGTCGGTTGTGATCAGCACCATGGCAGCAGCGCCTCTCGGATTCGAGTACCACGTGCCGCCGGTGTCGCATGTCACGCCTCGCACAGTGCGCAAAGTCGAAGACATGAGCGTCGTTGCGGCGAGCGCCGCAGTGCTCGCGCTCTTCAAATCCGAAACCAAGCGGTGACAGCGCGCCGGCGCGACTAGCGGCGGCGAATCGGAAAAACGGACCCGAGCCGCTGCGGATCGATGGGCTTGGTGAAGTGGTGATCGAAGCCGGCTGCGGCGGCTTTGCGTTTATCGGCTTCCTGTCCCCACCCCGTAATGGCGATCAGCGTCGTATTTCGTCCCCAGGGTTCTGCGCGGATTCGTGCGGCGACTTCATATCCATTGAGTCCCGGCATGCCGATATCCAACACGACGATGTCGGGCTTGATGCGCGCGGCATCCGCGAACGCGGCAATGCCGTCATGCGCCACGTGCACGGTATGACCGACGACACGTAAAAACATGGAGAGCACTTCAGCGGCGTCAATGTTGTCGTCCGCGATCAGCACGCTGAGTAATTCCGTCTGTGAAGAGTGCTCGGTGTTCGTTGCCGCAGTCGTAACGGTGCGTTCTACTGCGAAGACCCTATCGCGCGGCAACATCACTTTGAAAGTGCTGCCTCGATTGAGGCCGCCGCTTTCGACGGTGACACGGCCTCCGTGCAACTCGACGATGTTCTTTACGAGTGCAAGGCCGATGCCCGATCCATCTGCGGTGTACGGCGCAGCAGGCTTGAGTTGTACGAACATGTCGAATACGTGCTCGTGCATGTCGGGCGGTATGCCGATGCCGTTGTCTTGAACGGCAATGACCAGCGCGTCGGGTGTGAGATGTGCCGCGAGCGTGATGTCGCCGCCGTCGTGGGTGTACTTGACGGCATTCGTCAGTAGATTGCTGATCACCTGAGTGATCCGTGCAGCATCGACCTCGATTGCGGGTAACTCGGGTGCTGTGTCGGTGTGCAGCTTTTGTCGTTTGGCAGCGATGAACGGTTGTACGCTCTCGATCGCCGCACTCAATATATCTTGCAACGGCACGCGTTCTTTTCTGAGCGTGAGTTCGCCTCCGCGTGTGAGTTTGGAAAGATCCAACAGGTCTTCGAGCAGTGCGGCGACATGAGCGACCTGTCGCGAGATGATTCCGCAGCAGCGTCGTGCGTCTTCCTGGCTGAGGAGCGGCGAAGTGAGCAAGTGGGCTGCCGTGCGAATCGGTGCGAGGGGATTGCGTAACTCGTGCGACAGTGTCGACAAGAACACGTTCTTGCGCTCGTCCGCTTCGCGCAGAGAGGCTTCGACTCGTTTGAACTCCGTGATGTCGTGCACCACCGATACCGAACCGATGATGTTGCCGCCCGCATCACGCACGGGTGTCGCGCGCACCCGTCGGTGGCGCAGCCTACCGGTGCGCGGAGTGAGGACCAATTGTTCCTCATCTCTTACGGTTTCACCTTTGAGTGCCCGCAGTGGCGGTGCCTCTGCAAGCGGCCGAGGCGTGCCATCTGGCCGCAATACCACCAAACCCGAGACGATCTGTTCGAGCGGCACGCCGTCGACCGAGGAATAACCGAATTCGCGGAAAACGGCTGGGTTCGCGTATGTATAACGTTGCGCCGTGTCGGTGAAGTAGACCTCTTCGTCGATGCTGTCGAGAACGCGTGCGTACCATTCTTTCTCGGCTTTGACGGTTTCGAGCTGTCCGCGGAGCGCTTGCTCTGCACGCTTGTATTGGGCTCCCGACACGAAGCAGCCGAGCAGTGCGGCAGCAGTCGCCACGCCCAAGGCGGCCTCGACCCAAAGGGGCGCCGAGTGCCCGATCAGGTATCGCGAAAACAGAAACCCAAGAACGGTAGCGGCTACTGCGAATGAACACGGTCCCAGCGTTACACGATCAGCCAATCGTCGTAAGAATGAGCATGCTTCGTGCGACTGCAAATGACGCAGCAACGGAACGACTACCTTTTATGTGAAGTAGCGACGATCCTACTACACGGCAAACGCCGGCTGCGTGCTCGCGCAGTCATAAGGAGACGTGTGTCACCGTCGTCCACGAACCGCAGCCCGCGACTTGAGAGAATGGATGAATGAGAATCCACGGAACAATACCCTGTCATCGAAAGTTGTACAGCGAATGAAGGTACTCGATGCCGGGACTCGAGAAGAACATGCTTTCGAAGCGCAAATGCCGGGATTAGTGCACGCGCTCTTGGAATCGGCGAGTGACGCGATGTTGATCACCGCCGTCGATGGGGCCATTGTCGACCATAACGACAATTACCTGCGCTTGTGGCGGCTTGCACCACGCTCGCTTCGCGGCGTAAGGCACGTCGTCGTACTCGAAGAAATCAGTCGTCAGTTCGCCGACCCCGCGGCGTTTCTGGCGCGCATCGAAGCCATTTACGCGTCGCCGAACAAGGAAGAGCGCGATGTGCTCCATCTCGCCGATCGCAGGGTGATCGAGCGCGTATCGAGGAAGTCCGCGCCCGAAGGCAATTTCAGGGGTCACGTGTGGAGCTTTCGCGACGTTACGGAACAAGTGCGTCTGTTCGAAGCGCATCTGCAGGCGCAACGGCAACTCGAGGAGCTCAACGAAAAGCTCGAGGAACGTGTGCTCGAGCGCACCAAGCAGTTGCAACGGAGCGAACAACAATTCGAACAACTCGTCGCCGGTGTGAGAGATGCAGCTATCTTCATGTTGGATCGTACCGGCACGGTCGTGAGTTGGAACACCGGTGCGGCGCGCATCAAGGGTTATACGGACGAAGAGATCATCGGTAAGCATTTTTCCGTGTTCTATACGCCCGAGGATCGAGCGGCGGGCGTGCCGCAGCAAGCGTTGCTGATGGCCAATATGAGCGGCAAATATGATGCGGAAGGCTGGCGCGTGCGCAAGGACGGCACCAAATTTTGGGCGAGCGTACTGATCGATTCGCTGCGCGCGCCGGACGGCACGCTCATCGGCTTTGCGAAAGTGACGCGCGATATGACCGAGCGGCGCGCCATTCTCGAACAGTTGCATCAGTCGCAGAAAATGGAAGCCATCGGCCAGCTGACCGGCGGCGTGGCGCACGACTTCAACAATTTACTCACCGTCATCCTGGGCAATCTCGATACGCTGCTGCGTCAGATTCCGTCGAACGAGGATCGTTGGCGCCGTGCGATAGATCAAGCCGCGCGCAGTGCCCAGCGTGCGGCGACACTCACGCAGCAGCTTCTAGCGTTTGCACGCCGGCAGCCGCTCAATCCGAAACCGACCGACGTCAACAGACTCGTGCGCAACATGTCGGATCTCATCCGCCGCACATTGAGCGAGAACATCGCATTGCAATCGGAGCTGGCCGCGAGCCTTTGGCACGTGGAAATCGATGCGCACCAGTTGGAGAGCGCGCTCCTCAACTTGGCGGTGAATGCGCGAGACGCCATGCCCGAGGGCGGCAAACTCACCATCGAAACAGCGAACGTGCATTTGGACGAAAGCTATGTCGCGAGTTTCTCGGAGATGGCGCCCGGTGAGTACGTGCTCATTTGCATGAGCGATACCGGCACCGGCATGCCCGAGGAAGTCGTGTCGCGCGCTTTCGATCCGTTCTTCACGACCAAACCGGTAGGCAAGGGCACCGGCCTCGGTCTCAGCCAAGTGTTCGGCTTCGTCAAGCAATCCGGCGGGCACGTCAGGCTTCAGAGCGAAGTCGGTGTGGGCACGACGGTGAAGATTTACTTGCCGCGATTGGTGCACAAGGCGGAAACCGCTGTGGAGGAAAGCCGGCACGTCGAACCTGTTGCATACGGCACCGAAACGATTTTGGTGGTCGAAGATGAAGAGAGCGTGCGTATGTACAGCACCGAGAGTTTGCGCGACTTCGGATTCACGGTGTTGGAAGCGCCGGATGGGCAGACGGCATTGCACGTGTTGCGACAGCATCCCGAGATCAGTTTGTTGTTTACCGATGTGGGACTGCCGGGCTTGAACGGCCGGGAACTCGTCGAGGAAGCGCGGCGCCTGCACCCCGATCTCAAGGTGTTGTTCACGACAGGGTATGCCCGCGATGCCTTCATTCACCAAGGTCGCTTGGAGGAAGGAGTCGATCTATTGACCAAACCCTTTACGCGAGCGCAACTCGGCGCCCGCATACGCGATGTGCTCGATGCCGAGCGCTCGAACAGGTCGAGACAACCGCTGGCGCTGGTCGTCGAGGATGAACCTTTGGTGCGGATGTTCGTGCTCGAAGCGCTCACGGATATGGGATTTACGGTGATCCAAGCGGGCAGTGCGCGAGAAGGCTTCATGATGGCCGAACGCAATCGCGACATCGAACTGGCCCTCGTCGACGTCGGGCTTCCGGATCGCAGCGGCCTGCAGTTGGCTGCGGATCTACGCGCGGCGTTCCCCAAGTTGGGGATTGCGATTGCGAGCGGCTACGGTCAAGAACTCACCGGCACTTTGCAAGATGAGCATGTTGTTTTTTTGAGCAAGCCGTTTCGAGTCGATGCGCTCAAGGAGGCGGTGCACCGGCTG
>Ga0068855_100000388_pt1 | contig 54070 bp, 50 predicted proteins | sample KBSCornC52_FD_66592 | JGI IMG/M metagenome (GOLD analysis project Ga0068855, IMG submission 66592) | Corn rhizosphere microbial communities from Kellogg Biological Station, Michigan, USA - KBS Corn C5-2 | ecosystem: Host-associated > Plants > Roots > Rhizosphere > Soil ... | reverse complement strand
CAGGGTATTTTTGAATGAGTTTTTTTGCGCCTTCGGTACCTTTCAGTTGCAACAATTCATCGAAATAAATAGCATCGAATAGTACAGGCGCGCCAATGGTGTCATTATAGGAGGTTACGGTAATGCCTTGTTTTGATTTAGCCAGTATAAGCAGATTAAGCAGGTAGGTATCCACAAAAGGCTGGTCGCAAAGCATCAAAATAACTGATTTTACGTCCAGACTAATTTTTCTCAATTCAACTATACCCGCCCGGATTGAAGATGCCATGCCTTCGCTCCATTCATTGTTTTGCACTATTATGGCATCCGTATTTACAATGGTTGGTTTAATTGCTTCACTGTTTGCGCCCAAAACCACTATAACCGGGTCGCAAACCGATGCCATCGCGGTTTCAATAGTTCGTTGCAGCAGGGTTTTATCTTTATAAACCAGGTTTTGCTTGGGTTGCCCCAAACGGCTTGATGAACCTGCTGCAAGAATAATAACACCTGTAATAGTTTTCATTTGAAGAATTCTGCAGCCGGTTTGTTAACGGAAAGAACCTGCGATGTTATAATAATATCGTCACCCAGTAATAATAATCAACGATTATAACATAAAAAGTACATTAAAAAAACAAACGACTAATTTGTTATATTTAATTTTACAAAAATAAAGGTTCCCAACGTTAGTGGGCGCCAATCTGCCAGGTACTTAAAAGATATTAGTTGTTAACAGATAATCACGGAAGAAAAATAAATTATTTACGGCTCGCCGTTACCGACAGGTGTAACCTGCGATGCTTCTATTGCATGCCCGAGGAGGGTTTGAACTGGCTTTCGCGTAAAGAATTAATGACTTACGAGGAAATGTTGCAGGTATGTTCGCTATTGGTTAAAATGGGGATCGAGAAAATCCGGATTACCGGAGGCGAGCCATTTGTACGGAAAGACATTATGAAACTCCTTACAGCGTTGTCAAAACTCGATGGCTTAAAGGAGCTTACCATAACCACCAACGGTGTTTTAACTGCTCCCCATGTTAAGGAATTAAAAGCGCTGGGCATAAAGTCGGTCAACCTGAGTTTGGATACATTGGATGCTAACAGGTTTTTCACCATCACCGGCAGGGATGAATTTGCCCCCGTAATGCATACCATGCATGAACTATTAAAGCATGGTATCGAAGTGAAAATAAACGCCGTGGTTATGGACGGGAAAAATACGCAGGATATTATTCCGTTGGTTGCGCTCACCCGGGAATTGCCTGTTAGCGTTCGTTTTATTGAAGAGATGCCTTTTAACGGCGATGGGCATGTTTATAATGGTTTAAAATGGGATTATGTGCGTATTTTAGATGAGATCAGCGCGGCATTTCCGGGCATTGAAAAGATACCCGACCCGTTGTTTTCCACATCGTACAATTACATGATACCGGGGCACAAGGGAAGCATTGGCATAATTGCTGCCTATTCACGCACTTTCTGCGGTACCTGTAACAGGATACGGATAACACCGGTGGGCGGCTTAAAAACTTGTTTGTATGACGATGGTCAGTTAAATATTAAAGATTTAATGCGGCAGGGAAAGACCGAAGACGAGTTAACTGATGTGTTGTTAAATGCGTTTGCCAGCAGGGCAGCTGATGGTTGGGAAGCAGAACGTTTACGAATTGAAGATAAAGGTGTACACGAATCCATGGCTACCATTGGAGGATAAAATAAATATTACCGGCATATGATAACCGTTGAAGAAGCCGAAAAAATAATATTAGCCCAAACCGTAGACTACGGCGCAGAAATAGTGCCATTTGAGCTGGCTTTGGGCAGGGTGCTGGCGGAAAATATAAAGGCCGACAGGGACCTTCCGCCTTTTAACCGTGTTACCATGGACGGTATTGCCGTTAGTTACGAGGCTATTGAAAGCGGCATAAGCACCTTCAGGATAAAAGCCACGCAGGCAGCAGGCGACGAGCCCGTTGATATTGAGGAACATACCGAATGTGTGGAAATAATGACCGGCGCTATGTTGCCCGAATCGACCAATACCGTGATAAGGTATGAGGATTTGGAATTGCGGGCCGGCCTGGCTACCTTGGTGACCAATGAAATAAGACGCGGGCAAAATGTGCACTATAAAGGAAAAGACAAAAAACAGGATGACCTGGTGGCGGCAGTTGGTGAGTTAGTTACTCCAGCCATAATCAGTTTGTTAGCTTCGGTTGGCGAAGCGGAACTGCGGGTAAAAAAACTTCCCCGTGTGGTCATTTTATCTTCCGGTAATGAGTTGGTTGAGGTTGACCAGGATCCCGGGCCTTTCCAGATCCGGAGATCTAACAATTATACCGTAAAGGCCGTTTTAAAAGAACACGGCTTGGAAGCCGATATGCTGCATTTGCCCGACGATAAGGAGATCATCAAAAAACAATTGCAGATATGCCTGGAAAATTACGACGCAATTTTACTAAGCGGCGGCATATCCATGGGCAAGTTTGATCACATACCCAAAGCACTGCAGGAACTAAATGTTAACCAGTTGTTTCATAAGGTGCAGCAACGGCCGGGTAAACCGTTTTGGTTTGGTAAACATCAAAACGGGCAGTTAGTATTTGCATTTCCCGGCAACCCGGTGGCTACGTTTATGTGCCTTCACCGGTATTTTTTACCCTGGCTACATTCGTCATTGGGCGTAAAAGAAAAGCCGGTATTGAGGGCCGTTTTAAGTCAGCGGTTAAGCTTTCACTTTCCGTTAAAATACTTTTTACAGGTAAAGCTGCACTATAATGAATATTGCCAGTTAATGGCTACCCCTGTTGAAGGAAACGGTTCAGGTGATTTTGCTAATTTAGCTGATACAGACGCATTTATGGAGTTGCCTATTGAAAAAAATGAATTTAAAAGAGGCGAGGTGTTCAGAATATGGAAGTTTTAAGTCATATAGATCATAATGGCAACCCAACCATGGTTGACGTATCCGAAAAGCAGGTAACTAAACGCACAGCTACCGCACGAAGTATAGTTATATTACCTGCTGCTGTACTGACACAACTATCCAATGGTGACCTGCAGACGAAAAAAGGTTCGGTATTTCAAACGGCCATTATCGCGGGCATTATGGCTGCCAAAAAAACGGGGGACTTGATCCCGCTTTGTCATCCTCTTGGTTTAGATAACTGTAATATTCATATCAGTTTAAATGAGTTACAGGAAGTAGTGATTGATTGCACTGCCAGTATTACAGCCAAAACGGGTGTTGAAATGGAAGTTCTTGTTGGAGCATCCATAGCCGCATTAACCGTTTATGATATGTGCAAAGCCATGAGTCATGATATTGTTATAAAAGAAACAAAGCTGCTTGCCAAAACAGGAGGTAAACGTGATTTCAGTAGAACATAATATCCCGGAGAAGAAACATCAAAAACATGCCGCTTTAGCCAAGCCTTCAATTGGCCATTTTGGCCGGAATGAGTGGGCTATCATAGGCGGGCCCTGCACCATTATAAAATTGCTGGCCGACCAGGTGATCAGTGCCTTATCGGCAGAATATAAATGCGCCTATATTGATACTACGCATAATGATGATATCATCGTTTCTCCGGGTCGCCTGGTAAGCGGGGCTGCACTGGATTTTACCGACCAGGTAAACTATACACAAATAAATTATAATAAGGCTTTTACCCCTTTTGAACTGAAGGCTACATTTAACGATGCCGACGTTGTCATTGCAAATGGCAATCATCACCAGGCCAAAGCACAGGTTGTTATAATTCACGAAAACAAGCGGGCGTCGTTACAAAAACGCGCGGAAAAGCTGGACAATGTCCAAATGATATTGCTGGCAGATAATGCTACCGATGTTTTCGATTTTGTAAAAGAAGCGGTACCCCACTGGCAGGATTTGCCGGTTTATCGCCTGGATGAAACGGGTAAAATTGTTAATTGGTTCAAAAACCAGCTGCAGCAGGCAAAACCAAAGTTAAACGGCCTGGTTTTAGCCGGTGGCAAAAGCGAGCGGATGGGGCACGATAAAGGCTCTTTTAACTGGCACGGAAAAGAACAACGCTATCATATGGCTGATATGCTGAAGCCGATTTGTAATGAAGTGTTTATTTCGTGCCGGGCTGATCAGCAGCAACAAATAGAAAGCAGCTACAGGGCCCTGCCTGATACGTTTACGGGATTAGGGCCATATGGGGCCATTCTATCGGCATTTCGCGAGCAACCTGATAGTGCCTGGTTGGTAATTGCCAGCGACCTGCCCTTATTAACCGAAAAATCATTGAGTTTTTTGGTTGAGAGTCGCGAGGTTTCCACGATTGCAACGGCTTTCAAAAGCGACTTCGAGGAATTTCCGGAACCATTAATAACTATTTGGGAGCCAAAAAGTTACCCTGTATTACTTGCATTTCTAGCTCAAGGCTACTCTTGTCCGCGTAAGGTGCTCATCAATAGTAATATTACCTTGGTGCAGGCACCAGATCCGGTGGAACTTACCAATGTTAATACGCCGGATGAACTAGAAAAAGTAAAACATGTTTTGCAACAAAAGGTTGTTAGCGAATGAAGACTGATTTTTTACGATATAGTTGCCAGATAGCCTTGCCGGGCTTTGCGGAGGAAGGACAGCGCCGTTTACAAAATGCGCGTGTGCTGGTTGTTGGCTCAGGGGGATTAGGCTGTCCGGCTGCGCAATACTTAGCAGCGGCTGGCGTAGGTACTCTGGGGATTGCGGATTTTGACACCGTTTCGTTAAGTAATTTGCACCGGCAAATATTGTATGCGCCCGCTGACGCCGGCAAAAAAAAGGTAGTGGTTGCTTGTGAACGCCTGCAGCAACAAAATCCAGGTATACAGTTAGTGCCCCATGATTTGAGGGTGACATCGCAAAACATCATGGAATTGATTAGTCATTATGACGTTATAGTAGATGGCACCGATAACTTTGATACTCGCTATTTAATAAATGATGCCGGCGTGCTTGCCGGTAAGCCGGTTGTTTACGGGGCCATTTACCAGTTTGAGGGCCAGGTTGCTGTTTGGAACGTTAAAAACGAAAATGGTACAAAATCACCCAATTACCGCGATCTGTTTCCACAGGTAGATGCCGCTCAAATTCCAAATTGTGCAGAGGGTGGGGTAATTCCTACGCTTGCCGGCATTATTGGCAGCATGCAGGCCAATGAAGTAATAAAATATATCACCCAAACCGGCGACTTGCTTGCAGGTAAAGTGCTGATATTTGATGCGCAAACCATGCAAAGTCGCGTGATAAAAATCGGCCAGGTTACGCATACCCATATTGGCCGTTTAATTGAGACGGCTACCGTTCCTGTAATATCTGCCGGTGAGCTAAAAACACTTCTTAATAATACGGACATCAGGTTGATTGATGTGCGAAGCGAACAAGAACGTGATGCTTTTGATATAGGCGGCGAACATATACCCATAGACGAGATTGAAAACTATGTGGATAGGTTTGATGCGGGTACAAAAACCATATTCTACTGTGCGTCCGGTGCACGAAGTGCGGAAGCCGTTAAGATCATCAAGAAGAAATATCCTGAAGCCAATGTTTTTTCGCTGGATGGGGGTTTGAAATCGTGGACAATTGTCTGAACCAGCATAAAACAGATTTCCCAGATTTTTTGGATGCAGATTCACGATCTATTTTGCGCTGACAAACCTAATCTCTAATCAACTAGTCTCTGACCTCTAGCCTACGGATGCGCCGCCACCCAAACTTCGCCGTCTTCAAAAATTTCTTTTTTCCAGATGGGGACTGTTTGTTTTAGCGTATCGATAATATAGCGGCAGGCATCAAAGGCAGCAGCGCGGTGTGCTGCTGATACTGCTATAATTACCGGTACCTCGCCAACTTCCAAAACACCTACCCGGTGATGAATAAGCACCTTTTGTACCGGCCATTTTTCGGCTGCCTCTTTCACTATTTTTTCCATTTCGGATATAGCCATCGGTTCATAGGCTTCAAACTCAAGCCTGAGAACGGTTTTGCCTTTCGTTGCATTCCGCACAGTGCCAATAAATACATCTATTCCGCCTGATTCGGGCGATATCACCCAATCTGTGGCAGATTGAATGTTTAATGGGGTGGATAATATCTGAATTTGGGAAGTCAATTTGGGTAGATAGGGTTTTTATTTAAGAAATTTGGGGAAGCTCGCAATGGGCAAATTAATCACCCACCGCTTACCGGTGGAATAACCGCAATTTCATCCCGCTCGTGTATGGTATCACCCGGCAGCGCATATTCGTTATTTACGGCCAGCATGTATGATTTTAATTGCTCCAGCCTGGGGTATTTTTGCTCCAGCATATATTGCAAATTATACACTGTCGAATCATTCGCCAACTCCAAACTGACAGACGGGCCGCCGAATATATCTTTTGCTATGCCAAATGCCAAAACCGTAATCTTCATCACTCCAAAAATATAGTAAAGTACTTAAATATCTTAGTAAAAAATAACATTATTGTTTGCTGTAACACACAATTTATAATGAACAAACGGCGTATTGGTTTGTATATTTGGTTATGACGGCAAGTTCCATTAAACGGTTTGATATTATAAAAGTAAGCGGGGCAGAGGGACATAGCACTGCCGATGCGCTTGCTATTGAGGAGCCTTTAGAAGTTAGGCTTGAGTATGGTACTGAAAATGAACGCACTGTGCAAAATATTTCGGTAACCATGCGAACGCCCGGAAATGATGCCGAATTGGCTACCGGGTTTTTATTTACCGAAGGGATCATCAAAAACCGACAGCATATTGCCGACGCCGGGCACTTTTTTATTGCCTGCGCCGAAAATAAGGAGAATGTGATACTGGTTAAATTGAAAACCGGAGTGATCCCTAATCTCCAAAATACGGATAGAAATTTTTACACCACATCCAGTTGTGGTGTATGTGGTAAGGGCTCTATCAACGCTATCCGTACCGTCAGTGCTTTTCAAAGTCGTAAGGATGACGGGATGTGCGTTAATGCCGATATACTTTACAGTTTACCAGCAGTTTTAAGGGATCATCAATCTGCTTTTGCCGAGACAGGGGGGATACATGCCGCAGGTTTATTTAATGCCGATGGGGATCTGCTACTGTTGCGCGAAGATGTTGGCCGGCATAACGCACTGGATAAGCTGATTGGTGCGGCATTAAATCAAAATTGGCTGCCATTGAACAAATCGATATTATTGCTTAGTGGCCGGGCTAGTTTTGAGCTCGTGCAGAAAGCAGCGATGGCGGGTATTACTATCATAGCTGCAGTAGGCGCGCCGTCGAGCCTGGCAGTTGAACTAGCCGGGGAATTTAATATTACGCTCACCGGATTTTTAAAAGATAATCGTTTTAATATTTACAACGCGGCACACCGCATAATTTTACCAGTTCATGAAGCTACGTATTAGAAACAATTCGGTGAGGTACCGGCTCACCCGTACCGACGTAAAACAACTGGTTTCGACAGGCTACCTGGAAGAAAAGGTGGAATTTTGGGAGCAAACGCTTTTATATGCTATACAGGTCTCAAACGTGGAAGAGTTATCCGCCTCATTTAAGAATAATATAATTACCCTTTTAATGCCTCAAAGTATTATTGATGAATTGGATGCCACAGATAAAACGGGCTTTGAATACCAGGCAGGCCCTTTGCATTTATTGGTTGAAAAAGATTTTACCTGCCTGGATAAGGTAGCCGAAGATCAAAGTGATAATTATCCAAATCCGCTTGCTGAAAAATCATTTTAAAAAGATTTTACCGCTAATGCATTTTTAACCCATTGCAGGGAACAAATAGAAGTTATGAGTAAAGTAATAGAAGTCCCCGAAGCTGAAAATCCGGCAGAATTACTGGATATAAAGGTTACAGAGCCCAAAACCTGGGCTGCTGGTATACCTGCAGTGTACGAGGCAGGTAAGGATGTAATTGGAGAGGCTGGGTTGGCAAGGGGGATGAAAGGCCTTTTCCACATGAATAAAAAAGGCGGCTTTGATTGCTCCAGTTGTGCATGGCCCGACCCGGATGACGACCGCTCGCCAATTGCCGAATATTGCGAGAACGGCGCAAAGGCCCTGGCTGAAGAGGCCACGACTAAAAAACTGACGGCAGATTTTTTTGCCAAGAATGCTGTAGCGGACCTCGCTAAGCTGAACGATTATGAGATTGGCAAGAAAGGCCGCATTGCACAGCCCGTTTACCTGCCAAAGGGCGCTACGCATTACCAACCAATCAGTTGGGAAGATGCTTTTAAAAAGATTGCCGGACATCTCAATAAATTAAAATCGCCGGATGAGGCGGCATTTTATACATCGGGCCGCACAAGTAACGAGGCATCTTTTGTTTACCAGCTTTTCGTGCGCGAGTATGGCACCAATAATTTGCCTGATTGTTCAAATATGTGTCACGAATCATCTGGAACGGCCCTGGGCGAAGTTATAGGAATAGGGAAGGGGACCGTTACGCTGGATGATTTTTATGATACCGATGTCATCATCATTATGGGGCAAAACCCGGGCACCAATCATCCAAGGATGCTAACAGCGCTGGAGAAAGCTAAACATACGGGTGCAAAAATCATTGCCATAAACCCGCTGCACGAAGCCGGATTAATGGCCTTTAAAAATCCGCAAACCGTAAAGGGCGCTTTAGGCTTTAGCACGCAACTGGCCGACCTTTACCTGCAAGTGAAAATTAATGGCGATATGGCTCTGCTGAAGGCTATTGAAAAGCTGTTGTATGATGCCGAATTAAATGAACCTGGAAAAATATTCGATCATGATTTTATAAAAAAAGATACAACCGGGTATCAGCAATTTATCAGTCATTTAAAGCAATGTGACAGCGAAGGGTTGGCCAAAATCGCTGGTGTTCCATTTAGCCAGGTGATGGAAGCTGTAGAAATGCTGAAGTACAAAAGCAGGATAATCATTTGCTGGGCCATGGGTATTACGCAGCATACCAACGGTGTTGATACGATAAAAGAGATCGTTAACCTGGTACTGTTAAAAGGTAGCATCGGAAAAAAAGGGGCGGGGCTTTGCCCGGTTAGGGGACACAGCAATGTGCAGGGTAACCGTACCATGCTGATATTTGACAAGCCCACCGAAAAACAACTCGATAAAATTAAAGATGTTTTTGGTTTTGAGCCGCCCAGGGAACATGGGTATGATGTGGTTGAGTCGATAAAAGCCATGCACGAGGGCAAGCTAAAAGTATTTTTCGCGATGGGTGGCAATTTCCTTTCGGCTGCGCCGGATACCTTATACACTGCTGAAGCGATGCGCAAAATGAAGCTGACGGTAAACGTATCCACCAAATTAAACCGGAGCCAACTGGTGCACGGCGAAGAATCGCTGATTTTGCCAACATTATCGCGCAGTGATATGGATGTGGTTAATGGCGAGGCTCAATTTATTAGCTGTGAAAATTCGATGGGTGTTGTACAAATGTCAAAAGGCATATTGGAGCCGGTATCTGACGATTTGCTCAACGAAACCAAAATTGTATGCGAACTGGCCAAAGCCACATTGAGAAGTCGCTCGGTAGTTGATTGGGATAAGTACGCCAACAGCTACGATGAAGTAAGGGATGCGATTGCAAAAGTTATACCCGGCTTTGAGGATTACAACGAAAAAGTACGGAAGCCGGGCGGATTTTATTTGCCCAATGGCCCGCGCGAGGGTACATTTAAAACCGAAAAGCACGGTAATAAGGCAGCCTTTTCTGTCACAAATATAACGACTCACGAGCTTGCCGCCGATGAATATATCATGATGTCTATCCGCAGCCACGATCAGTTTAACACCACAATTTATGGTCTAGAAGACCGCTATCGCGGAATTCATAACGAACGCCGGGTAATATTCATGAATCCGAATGACATGATGCGCGCTGGCTTTAAAGCAGGGGATAAGGTAGACCTGTTTAATTATCATAATGATAAAGAGCGTGTTGCACGGCTTTTCGTTGTCGTGCCTTATGACATCCCGGAGGGCAATACGGCAACCTACTACCCCGAAACCAATGTTTTGGTGCCCATAGATACTGTTGCCAAAGGCAGCAATACACCTACTTCGAAACTTGTGATCATCAAAATAAAAAAGCACTCGTAAAATTGGCGGGTGTTTAATAATTATCGTGCTCTTTCCTTCGAACGACCGACCGGTCTTCTCACACATGCTTACATAAAAAAATCTTCTTTTCAAACTAAATGCCGTCATCAAATTGTTTCCATTAGGTTAATAAATTATAACCAAAATTCCCCTCTTTTTAAGTTAAAGTCGATTTAATGTTAAGCAAAAAATAACATTCGGTTAACAAACATCACTACGCTAAAAATTCAGAATTTATTCAGAATTCAAAAGCTTTCTTTGCGCAAAAATAACGTTTTGATGAAACAAACGATTGACATCACCGATTCAATTTCGCCCCCTTTGTCGTCATTTATAAGCGCTCTTTTTATAGCAGCTTTCGTAACCTGCCAAATTGAAAAATGGTGCAAGGAAGGTTTAGAGGCATACTTTGCACGTTTTTCGGACACCCTTGTGTTATGGATTACACAAGGTTTTTTTAGTTGTGCCTGTCAGTTTTCTGGCGTTACCGGTTCTGCTAACGCATCAATATATTCATCCCGGTTCCTTACTACTGCAGCAACATTAGAAATGGTGCTTGTCAACCCATCCAGGAAAGTGATTTTGTACCCGATCCCGCCTGCCAGTACTCAGGCGCTCCCTATACACGGTTTAACTAATGAGAAAGTAGCGCAGGCCGTTTACAGTTACAAGCACTAAGATATCAGGCCTAGACCCCTTCACTATTAATTATTTTTTTTAACAAATTATTGATGAGATCATTTTTACCAACGCTGAAAAAACTATGCCTGACTATTGCACTGGTATTTTGTTTTGGAGCTATTTTACATGCACAAACTATCAGGGGCCACATCACTGACGCTAAAAACGGCGAAACGCTTATCGGCGCCAGCGTTCATATTGAAAACGGCAGTTTTAAATCAAATACCACCGTAAAACTGGATGGCACTTACATTTTTAAAAACGTTCCTGCCGGCACCTATACATTAAAAGTAAGCTACATAGGCTACAAATCCACCCAAGAATACTCAGTAGACGTGACAGTCGGAAATGTTGCGGTTTTAAATATTGCCATGGTTGATAACTCAACCGCCCTTACTGAGGTAGTGGTTAAAGAACATGCCAGCAAAGAGAGTGACAGGTACGCCCGGAGTGGCGAAAAAAATTCGAACAATACCATTAACGTAGTATCTGCCCAGTCAATTTCCATTTCGCCGGACGTGTTGGTATCCAACGTGCTTAGCCGTGTTTCGGGTATATCTGTTGACAGGAGCGGCACCGGCGATGCGCAGCACGTAATTATCCGAGGTATGGATAAACAGTATAATACTGTACTGGTAAATGGCATTAAAATACCTAGTCCGGATAACAAGAACAGGTATATACCACTTGATATTTTCCCCGCAGGCCTGGTTGAAAGGATTGAAGTTTATAAAACGCTTACGCCGGATATGGAAGGCGACGCATCAGGTGGTGTTGTTAACCTGGTGATGAAAACGGCTCCCGACAGATTAAAAGTTGAAGGTGATTTTGGTACAGGTTACAGCCAGATATTTTTCGATCGTCCATTTGCCAGTTTTGATCGCAGCACGGTGAATAGCAAAGCGCCGGGTGAAATTAATCCGGGCGGCATAGCAACCCCCAACGATTTTCCATATCAAAACCTACTGACTAAAACGGGCAATCCCGCGCCAAATTTAAATGCCAGTCTTACCATTGGCAACCGCTATTTGAATAATAAGCTGGGCGTGCTTTTCTCTGGCAGCTATCAGAATTTGTACCAGGGCGCAAACAGTTTTGTGGTGGTGCAAACCAATACAGTGGGGCCGCCGGTTGGCAATTCGCAGCAAAACCAGGAAACAGCTTTTCAAAGCTCTTTAAACCGCCAGTATTCAACGCAACAACAGCGTTTAGGTACCATAGCCTCTCTAGACTACAAGTTCGACGATAATAATATCATCAATTTATTTGCTACTTATCTGCAGCTAAATCAATATCGCGTCCGTCAAACCGAGCAGGACACCTATGGTGGCTATACCTACCAGGGTTACCGCGGAACCTTCTCGGTTGATAATTTAACTGAGACCCGCAGCAATTTGCAAAATATCTATAATATAACCTTAAGCGGGAAACACAAAATATTTGAACCATTCTCTGTCGACTGGACCGTGGCTAGTTCGCAGGCTACCCATAAACTGCCCGATGATGCCGAATTTGATACTCAATATGGCACAAGTCCTACATCAACTGTTAGCGAACCTACCGGTAACCCGCAGGAACCAAACGTTTCTGTTGCCCAGGGAATATCTAAGGGGCCTGTTTTGGTGCAAAACGAGTCGAGGGATTGGATGCACAATACAGATAAAGATATTTCTGCCTACTTAAACCTGCATTATGATGTAAAGATCTTCGGTCGCCGCGCCATATTTTCAGCAGGTGGTATGTACAGGCACAAGACCAGGAACAACTTTAACGACAGCTATAATTTGCCAAATACCATAGTTAATGGTGTTGCCGAAACCTACACAAGCATCCCTGACGCAAAATTCCTGTTTACGGGCGCTGATACGGTAAATGCAAAAGGTTCATCAGCCACGGATCCGGGTGTTTATACTTTCGTCGAAAATATTCAAGGCGCCTACGGTATGGTGAAATACTATATCAGCGATCGCCTGGATTTAATTGCCGGGTTACGGACGGAGCACACTGCTCAAAGTTACGTTTCGCAGTTACCCGCCATTTTTCCGGGTAAAACGGCTGATATTACCTATACCGACTATCTGCCGAGCATCAATATAAAATACGCGCTAACGGATAACCAGGCGCTCAGGGCATCGTACTATGAGTCTATTCTTCGCCCGGCATTTGCAGACCTTATTCCTTTCCCTGACCAAACTGCCGATGAAACCTATCAGCATATTGGCAGCCCGTACTTGCAGCACACCGTTATTAACAACTACGATTTAAGATACGAGTTTTTCCCGGGTGTATTCGATGTGTTTATGGCAGGGGTATTTTATAAGCAATTGACTGACCCCATTGAAACCGAACTTCAGCAGGCAAATGGTGGCGCAGCCTTATACCTTACCCCCAACAACTTTGGCAACGCCACAAATTACGGCGCCGAATTGGAGGCCAAAAAGTTTTTTGGAAATGTTGGGGTGTCGATAAACTACACTTATACCAACTCGCAGATAACAACATTAAAAAGTGTAGTCGTAAACGGCAATGTTAGCCATATTAACCAGACCAGGCCACTGCAGGGCCAGGCGGCAAACATCGGCAACGCTTCATTATTGTATAAGGACCAAAAAAATGGCCTGGATGCGCAGTTGTCTTTGTCGTACATCGGCGAACGGATCCAGGCGGTATCAAACTATTACGGTTTGGATACCTGGGAAAGGCCATCTACCTTTTTAGATTTTTCGGCTCAGAAAAAATTCGGCAGGCATTTTATCCTCTATGTAAAAGCCAACAACCTTTTGAATACACCTTACGAACTAATCATTAAACAAAACAATACTTATAACTATACCGGGATAGCTAAATATCCTTTCCAAAAAAGCCCTGATTATACAACCGTTCAGTACGACCAGTATTACGCCAAGTACAATTTAGGGGTTAAGTACAATTTTTAATTATCAAATCAACAATAAAGCAGTAAATAAATTAAATCATTCATCATTCAGTCATGAAAAAACTACAAATTATTTCGTTAGGGTTATCGCTTTTAGCGCTTGCTGCCTGCAGCAAGAAAAGCGATAAAGCTGTGGTATCGGTGCCCCTGTTTTCCGTGGGAAAACCTATCAGCAATTCGGGCACATTGGCTGCCGGCAATTATAAAGGCACCATGCTTGCCAATCAAACTTATACCGTTGGCGGCGATATCACTGTGAACGCAGGCGATACACTTTTGATTCAAAAAGGTGTTACCGTTAAAATGACAAACGGTGCAAACTTTATCATCAATGGTATATTGATCAGCGAAGGCACTAAAGATGCACCGGTTACCATTACCGATCCACGCAGAACCAAAACTACCGGTTCCTCGGTACTTGGCGCGGATTCGGCGTACGTTGGCGGTTGGGGCGGTATCTACTGTGGTCCTACCAGTAAACTGGTTGTGATTAAATGGACTCATCTTGATTTTGGTGGTGCGGCCTTGAAAGCACTTCCATTTACAGGTGCTAATTCGCTTAAAGTTGGTGCGAAATTCGTCCTGTATTTCACTAACCCTGCGGGCGTATTTATCCTGGAAGACTCCTGGTTATATGGTTCGCCTGATGATGCTACCCGTTTTTACGGCGGTACTTATAATATCATGCGTAACACTATGGAAAAATGCGGAAGCGACGGCGGTGATGGCTTCAATGCTAAAGGTAGCTCAATGGGTAACATGGCGTATAATCTTATTATTGGTGGCGCTACCAATGGCACAAAAACAGCCAGTGATGGTACAACAGCAGGCGAATGCCAGTTTGTTATGTACAACAACACTTATGTGAACGACGGTTTCAGGAACAGCGGTGTTTACGGCGCACGCAGTGGCTCGGTTGAAATCGAAAATAACTCAAGAGCATTGGTTTACAACAACCTGATTGTTAATTGCAATTTTGGCGTGCGTATAGCTGGCGGCCCGGGCGGTGCAAAAGTTTATCTTGCCGATACTACTTTTAACGCATCTAATGCTATCCAGCAAACAGCTTATGGTTATAACTTCTTCTACGGTGACAACGCTGCTATTACCGGCCAGTTTGTACCAACAAACGTTGCTCAGCCAGTGGTTACACATCCACAATCTACTGACATCCCGGACATGAAAGCTTTCCTTGGTGCATCTTACACCTTTGGATTGGTTTATGACGGTACGCCATTGGTGGGTAAAAACAACCCAATGTTTGTTAATTTCCCTCTTCCTGAAGCTAGTGGCGCGTGGATTACCCAGGCATCGGTTGATGGTTATAATTTCCACTTACAAGCAGGTTCGCCTGCTGTTGGCAAAGGTACAACTACTGCCTTCCACCCAATTACAGCAGGTATCCCTTTGGATGCTAACTTCGGTTCAAGCGGCATAACCGCTCCGGGAAAAGATATGGGTTGCTACCAGCTTGATGGTACAGGAAACCAGCACTAAATAAAGTCTTTAGCTCATAGTTTTGAGTCTAAAGTTATTCAGATAATAGCGATGGGTTTATACACCCATCGCTATTTTTCAAATTATCACATCCTATCAAATGATCTTCAGTTTAAATACCCCTATAAAACAAAAATGGCTTATGCATGGAACGCGGATGCTGTTGCTCTTCATAATGGCATTTGCTTTCTCATGCAAAAAACAAGCAAATAACCCACCGGCCACAACCGATACAGTTGTAGTTAAACCGCCCCCTGTTCAATTTATAACACCTTCGTATAATCCATCGGGCCTGGATACCACCAAACTGTTTAACCCTATTCCGATAGTAAACAACCTTGCGCGGACAGATCTTTACGAAATATCGGGTGTTGCCGCAAGCAGGATAAACCCTGGTGTACTGTACATCCATAACGATAGCGGTAATACCAACCAGGTTTTTATAACCAACGGCGCAGGCGCAAACATTGGTACCCTTACGCTAACACCTGTGGGCAACCGCGATTGGGAGGATATTGCTGTAGGCCCGGGCCCTGTTGCTGGTGTAAACTATATTTATGTTGGCGATATTGGCGATAATCACCTCCAAAATCCATCAGTGATGATCTATCGCTTTCCCGAACCCGACCTTACGGGTTTAACCGCACCAGTAAGTATAAATATTTCGCAGGTAGACATCATCGAACTCAAATATCCTAACGGGCCACACAACGCCGAAACGTTAATGGTTGACCCGGTAACAAGGGATATTTTTATCGCCACCAAGGCAAGCAATATTTCGCAAATATTTACCGCGAAATACCCGCAAAGCATAACATCGGCTACGGTAATGACTCCCGTAGTACAAATATATATGGATCATGCAACCGGCGGCGATATTTCGCCGGATGGTACGGAGATTTTGATCCGCAGCAACCAGTTGATCTGGTACTGGAAGCTGCCAGCCGGAACAGGTATTTCAGCGGGATTATTAACCGCACCGGAGGTTGCGCCCTATGCCAATAACGAGCCGCAAGGCGAAGGAATATGCTTTGCTGCAGATGGTTCCGGCTATTATACTAATACCGAGATCAGAGACCATCCGGGGCACCTGGCGACCATGTCTTTTTACAAACGAAAATAACTGTTGACATAACAACGGTTTTAACTTTTAATTCCATAATAAAAATGCGCTCATTAGTTTTAGTTTTCACTACCGCCCTTTTAACAACTGTTTCCGGCATTTCATTCGGCCAAAGCCATAACGAGGCCGATATTCAAATGGTATTTTCTTCGGATGCCCATTATGCGTTAAAACGCAAGAATTTCCAGGGCGATACCAGCGTTGACGCACACCTGGTAAATGCTGCCATGATTAAAAAGATGAATACCGTGCCCGATTTGTTGTTGCCTGATGATGGCGGGATAGGGGCAGGTAAAAAGGTGGGCGCTGTTGATTACCTTATCCAAACCGGTGATATTGCCAACCGGATGGAAATACCTTACCAGAGTGCGGCTGCCAGTTGGAGCCAGTTTGAGGTAGATTACATGCAAAGTGTTAACCTGAAAGATCATCATAACAAACCGGCGACGCTTTTACTGGCACCGGGAAATCATGATATATCAAACGCGATAGGGTATTATAAGCCGATGAACCCCAAAAAGGACCCCACAGCGATGGTTAAGGTATACAACCTGATGCTGAAACCTGCACAGCCTAAAACCAACGAAGATTATAATTACCAAACGGATAAAATTAATTACGCCAGGAATATCAAGGGGATACACTTTATGTTTATTACCCTGTGGCCCGATTCGGCTGAGCGCATTTGGATGCAGCAGGACCTTGATACGGTGGCGGCAAAAACCCCGGTTATTGTTTTTTGCCACGATCAGCCAACTTGCGAGGCTAAGCATTTTACTAATCCGGTAGCGCCTTATAACATGACCGCTCAAAATAAATTTGAAAACCTTACTGCCGAACATTATAAAGAAGGCCTGGTGGCAAGCGGCGATGATGGCGCAACAGACATTGAGCAGCGCGGCTGGGTTAAGTTTTTAAAAGCTCACCCCAACATCAAAGCATATTTTCATGGTAATAGCAATTGGAACGAGTTTTATGTTTACAAAGGGCCGGATAACGACGTTGCTTTAAACACCTTCAGGGTTGATTCGCCAATGAAGGGTAAATATTCGGCCAAAGATGAAACTAAGTTGTCATTTCAACTCATCTCGCTGGATACCATCGATCAAAAGTTAACTGTGCGCGAATGTTTATGGGATACGGAACCGGCCAATCCATCAGCTAAGATTGTTTTCGGCGATTCAAAAACGGTATCTTTAATGGTTGAGTAAGTATTCCGCCTGTTGTTCTTTTTAACAGCATAATTATAGCTGCGAAGAAAAAACAAACAAAAATAAGGTGTGCGGCATTTCATTGTCAATTTGACAGAAATTTTCTTTAAAATTGGTTTATGAAATTATACAACTCCGTAAGCCGTATCGTGCTGGAGCATAATGCCTCTTTTTTTATCATCGACGAGCCCTGGGACATCCTGATCAACCGGGATAACCTTGAAGAATACTTGTTAGCCAAAATAGAAAAGGCAAAAGCTATTACCCCAAAAGAAGCTTCAAAATGGCTCGATAAGGGCGTAATATTGCCGCCAATCAGCCGGCAGGAGGTTTGGGCTGCGGGGGTTACCTATTTAAAAAGCCGCGATGCCCGGATGGAGGAATCGCATAACTCGGGCGCGGCGAGTTTATACGACCGTGTTTACGATGCCGAACGGCCAGAACTATTCTTTAAAGCAGTTGCGTCGCGCGTTTCGGGGCATTTGCAGCAAGTTTATATCCGGAAGGATTCGGCCTGGAATGTTCCTGAACCAGAACTAACACTATTCATCAATTCAAACGGCAATATCCAGGGCTATACCTGTGGGAATGATATGAGTTCGCGCAGCATCGAAGGCGAAAATGCGCTCTATCTGCCGCAGGCAAAAATATATGAAAAAAGCGCTGGTCTTGGACCTTGCCTGTATGTTACATCGTCGCCTATTAGTCCTGATACTACCATAAACATGGTAATTAAGCGGGATGACGCCGTAGTCTATAACGATTCTACTGCCGTCTCGCGCATTAAACGCTCATTTACCGAATTAGCAGGTTATTTATACCGGGAATGCGATTTTCCGCATGGCTGTTATTTAATGACAGGTACCTGCCTGGTACCATCACCCGATTTTACCCTGCTGGAAGACGACGTTGTAGAAATAACAATCGACAATATCGGCACGCTCATCAACACCATTGGCACTAATCCAAAACATAAATAATATATGAAGGTCATCAAATTACTATCTATGGTGTCGGGTATTTGTATGCTGTATGCCTGTCAAACTAAAACGACACCAGGGCAAAGTACAGTGAGCGAATATCCCAAAGGTACTTTTGGCTACGACCTGGATTTTTTGAAACAGAATGACAGTGTGGTAGTGCTTAACAGCAAGGATGGCAACGGGCAGGTTATTGTATCGCCCAAATACCAGGCTAAGGTTTTTACCTCAACCGCCGACGGTGTAAACGGTAAAAGTTTTGGCTGGATAAATTACAAAACCTTTTCGCAAAAATCACTCGATCCGCATATGAATGCCTATGGGGGAGAGGATCGGTTGTGGGTTGGCCCGGAAGGTGGCCGTTTTGCGCTTTTTTTTAAACCTTTCACCCCGATGGATTTTCCTGACTGGCACACACCGGTTGCTTTTGATTTTGAGGCATGGAAACTCACATTTAAATCGGATAAAAAAGCTTCGTTGAGTAAATCGACACGAGTGATCAATCATTTGGGCGTGGTTTACACGCTGGCCATTATACGTGATATTGAGATACTTGAACCTGGCGATGCGCAGAAATTACTGGGTATTAGTTTTGATAGTAAAGTAAAATCGGTAGCGTTCAGCACCAAAAACACCATTATCAACACCGGAACCAATGCATGGGATAAGCTATTTGGCGCCCCCTGTTTGTGGAACCTGGATATGTTTTCGCCCTCGGCAAAAACAGTTATCGTGGTGCCTTATAACCAAAACGATACGGGCAAAGTGGCAACTACCGATTATTTTGGACAAATACCGCCCGACAGGGTGAAATATAATAACGGCATATTGTTATTTAAGGCTGATGGTAAATCGCGCGGCAAACTGGGTATGCCGCCCAACCGGGCAAAAACAATGGCCGGCAGCTATGATGCGCAAAATAACGTGTTAACCATTGCACTTTTTGATATAGACCCCAAAGCTACCTACCTGAACCAGGAATGGCGTACCGACAAAAATCCGTTTATTGGGGATGCCGTAAATGCTTACAACGACGGGCCATTAAAAGACGGTTCGCAAATGGGGCCTTTTTATGAAATTGAAAGCGTATCGCCTGCGGCATTTTTAAAACCACAGGAAGGCCTTTCGCATAAGCACAGTGTGTTTCACTTTACCGGAGATAAGAACGAATTAAACCAAATTGCAATAAAAACTTTAGGAATTTCGCTGCAGGACATACAAGCTGCATTTAAATAATTATATTCATCCGCCAATTAAAATGGATTTAAAATTTGGTGATTTGAGCATTTGGAGATGCATTAGCATGTTTTCACTTTCAAATTAACACATTTTCAAATCTTCAAATTATAAAAATGACCAAGAACAACACCCTGCGGGCATTCGCCTTAGTTACCTCCCTGTTTTTTATTTGGGGTTTTGCGCTGAATATGAATCCTATTCTTATTCCGCACCTTAAAAAAGCCTGCCAGCTAACAGATTTGCAATCATCCTATGTCGATTCTGCATCATATCTTGCTTATTTCCTGCTGGCTATCCCAGCCGGGCAGTTTATGCGAAAATACGGCTATAAGGGGGGGATTTTACTGGGCCTTCTGCTGGTTGCGAGCGGTGCATTTTTACTTTACCCTGCTTCCGGCGTTCGCAACTATGCCTTCATTTTGGCGGCTCTTTTTGTTTTGTTTTCAGGCTCGGCCTTTTTGGAAACTGCTGCAAACCCCTATATTACCGTCCTCGGCGAACCTGAACGTGCTGCGCAACGGATTAATTTCTCGCAGTCGTTTAACGGACTTGCGGCCTTTTTGGCGCCATTAGCAGGAGGTATATTTATTTTGTCGGGTAAAAACCTTACGCCTTCACAAAAACAGGCCATGTCCCCTGATCAATTAAATGCTTATTTAAATAAAGAATCGTCAGCTGTTCAATTGCCTTATGTTATTATTGGGCTTGTGGTGTTAACCGTCGCGTTTTTGTTGTATAAAACGCATTTGCCGGAAATTGAGTCAGAAACGGAGGGCGAGATAGCTGAGGAAGACAGATCGTTAATAAGCAGGATTGTCGAATTAGTAAAACAGCGACAGTTGCGTACCGGCGCTGTTGCAGAGTTTTTTTATGTGGGTGCACAGGCCGGTATAATGAGTTTTTTTATCCGTTTTTCCGAACGCGTGGGCGGAATGGAAGAAAAAACGGCCGCGTACCTGCTTTCTATATCGCTGGCAGGTTTTATGGTGGGCAGGTTTATTGGTACAGCGCTAATGCGGACAATAAGTGCAGTTAAACTGTTGGCTGCATATTGCGTTGTCAATATCGGTTTGCTGCTTCTTTCCTTTAGTCTCGATGGAAAATTATCGGTATATGCGCTTATGTGCGTTGCCTTTTTTATGTCAATTATGTTCCCAACCATTTTTTCGCTTGGTATCCGCAATTTAGGATCAAAAACCAAATTAGGTTCGTCATTGCTGATCATGGGTATAGTAGGTGGAGCCGTCATTCCCCCGATAATGGCTAAGATTTCCGATTTAAGCAACATTCGCTATGCGTACCTGGTGCCCATCGTTTCTTTTGCGTATATTTTATATTTTGCTTACATCAACCTAAAAGTTAAAAAGGTTGAATTGGTAAGTGCTCATTAAAGAACTTGTGACTTTTTTTGTATAATTTAATTAAAATGGATTTAGGACTAAAAAATAAAATAGTTATAGTTACAGGTGGCGCTAAAGGAATAGGCGAGGGGATTGTAAAGGTTCTGGCTGCAGAGGGCGCTATCCCGGTGATTATAGGGCGGAGTGAAGAGGATAATTTAAAATGCGTGCAGGCTGTTGAGGCAGCTGGGGGCAAAGCCTTTCAGTTTGTTGCCGAACTGACCGATCCTGATGCCTGTAAAACGGCAATTGACAATATCCTGCAACAATTTGATGAGATATACGGCCTGGTTAATAATGCCGGCGTAAATGACGGGGTAGGCCTGGAGAGCGGCGATTACGAAAGGTTTATGGCTTCGCTGCATAAAAACGTTGTACATTATTACTTGCTTGCCCATTATGCTTTGCCTGCTTTAAAAAAAGCAAAAGGGGCTATATTGAATATTACCTCAAAAACTGCCGATACCGGCCAGGGCAATACCTCTGCTTATGCCGCATCCAATGGCGCCCGCAACGCCCTGACCAGGGAGTGGGCCGTTGAACTGCTTAAATACGGCATCCGCGTGAATGCCATTGTGGTTGCTGAGTGCTGGACGCCCTTGTATGAAAACTGGATAAAAACATTACCCGACCCGGCGGCAAAACTGAAGGAAATTGAATCGAAAATACCTTTGGGCAGCCGGATGACTACCGCCGAGGAGATTGCCAACATGACGGCGTTTTTGTTATCGGAAAGGTCGAGTCATACCACCGGGCAACTGATTCATGTAGACGGCGGATACGTGCATTTGGACAGGGCATTGGCGAATGCGTGAGTTAGTTGGTGGGGTTGATTAAGTTGGATTAAGTTAGAATAGGTTAGATTGAGTTAGAATAAGTTGGTTACGTAATCTATTTTTGAAATTAATTTATAACTTGAACGCGAATATCCACCCAATCCGACTCAATCAACCAAGTCAACTTAATCTAACGTAATCAACTCAATCAACTTATGACAAAAATAGACTCCCATCAGCATTTTTGGAAATTTGACCCGGTTCGCGATAGCTGGATAGGGGATTCTATGTCGGTAATTCAGCGGGATTTTATGCCTGCTGATTTGAAACCCATATTGGATAAATATGGCATTGATGGCTGCGTTGCCGTGCAGGCAGACCAATCGGAAACTGAAACTGATTTTTTGCACCATCTTGCGCTGGAAAACGATTTTATAAAAGGCGTAGTTGGCTGGATCGATCTGCGCGCAGACGATATGGGTAAACGTATCGAAAAATATCTATCCTACCCAAAATTGAAAGGTTTCCGACATGTATTGCAGGGCGAAACGGATCGGGCACTAATGCTTAACCCGCAGTTTATGAATGGGATGCGGATGTTGAAGCGTCATGATTTTGCCTATGACATCCTGATATTTCCTGACCAGTTGGGCTATACCTACCAGTTTGTAAAAATGTTTGACGGGCACCGGCTGGTGATTGATCATATAGCCAAACCGGATATTAAAAATAAGAATATTGAAAAGTGGGAGAAGGGTATTCGTGCAGTGGCGCAATATGAAAATGTTTATTGTAAAGTATCGGGCATGGTAACCGAAGCCGATTGGCACAATTGGGCATTAGCTGATTTTACCCCTTACCTTGATGTAATATTTGATGCCTTCGGTACCAAAAAGGTAATGTTTGGCTCCGACTGGCCGGTTTGCAACGTAGCGGGCGGCTATCAGCAAATGTTATCGGTAGTAAAAAATTATACCTCTAAATTATCGGCTGATGAACAGGCTGATTTTTGGGGTGGGAATGCCATGGCGTTTTATAAGCTGTGAGCGGAGAGAGAGTTGACAATTTTAAAACGATGTCAAATCTCACCCGGTTTCAATGCCATTGGCGTAATAAACCAGGGCAGACGCATTAGAATTATTTTATATGAGATTATCTAATGTTGAGCGTGTAAACTCAATACAGGATTAACCGTCAAAAAGTGTAAACCTTTTTAAGGACGTGACAAATATTTGCTCCGTTCCGATATGCGAAACATTTGATTATCAGTTAGTTGCATAGGTGTTGCTAAAAGCACTAATTTTGGATGTGTTGATTATCAGTTACTTATGCAAATGTTGTTATTTTTAAAAACATGAAACGCCTGATAATGAGCGTGTTTCATAGTGTTCCACGGTGTTCCGCACAAAAAAATGGAACGCTGGAACGCCCGGCATCGGTTCAAAATGCACGTTGGTTGAAAAATGTTCTGTAAATGCTGCTGTTTCTCTAACTCAAGGGCTGTAAGCTTAAAACTATTTTAATGCGTCTGCCCTGAGTAATAAACCTAAAAATTCTTTTACGCAATATAAGTTTAGTAACATGAAAAGATCGCTTCTATTTACGCTGGCAGTTGCTTGTGTGTCTTTATCCGTCACTGCCCAGGAAAGATTTAATGGCCTGGGTGTAAACCTCGGTAACCTTTACCGCTTGTCCGATGCAAAAACGCGCTCGATAAGTCCGGAGAACTTTAATGGCGAAAAAGGTAAAGGCGGTATGGCTACAACGGGTACGGGCGCCGGTCCTTCAAAAGAACTTGGCCAGGGCTGGAAAGTGAGCCCCAGCGTGGTCATCAAAAAGCATACGACCTTTACTGTTGCTGAAATTGACGGCTCCGGCGCTATTCAGCATATCTGGATGACACCTACGGGTAATTGGCGCTATTCGGTTTTGCGCTTTTATTGGGACGATGAAACTACACCATCGGTTGAAGTGCCTGTGGGCGATTTTTTTTGCATGGGTTGGGGCCGATATGCGCAGGTACAGTCGCTGGCGGTAGCTGTAAACCCGGGAAGCGGTTTTAATTGTTACTGGCCGATGCCTTTCCGGAAAAAATGCAGGATAACCATGGAGAATATCGATAATGAAGACATGGTTTTATATTACCAGGTCGACTATACCCTTACCGATGTGCCCAAAGATGCAGGTTATTTCCATGCACAATTCCGCAGGGTTAACCCCTTACCGTTCAAAAAAGATTATGTGCTGGTAGATAGTATAAAAGGCAAGGGCCAGTATGTGGGTACCTATCTGGCCTATGGTTCCAATAAAAATGGCTGGTGGGGCGAAGGTGAAATAAAATTCTTTATGGATGGCGATACCCAATTTCCCACTATAAACGGCACCGGAACCGAAGATTATTTTAATGGCGCCTATGATTTCGACAGTATGCACAAAAAAGCAGACGGTACCGAAACCAGCGAATACACCCAGTTTTGCAGCCCTTACAGCGGTTTGCCACAGGTATTACGCGGAGACGGGCATTACAGCATTGCACAACGTTTTGGCCTATATCGCTGGCACATAGCCGACCCGATCCGTTTTGATACTAATCTCAAGGTGACCATACAAGACCTGGGCTGGCATAGCGATGGACGTTACATGCCGCTGCAGGACGATATTGCATCTGTAGTTTACTGGTACCAAAGCGAGCCACACGGCGCTTTCCCGGTATTTCCGACGAAAGATCAGTTGGAAGTTAATTAGAGGTAAAAGGCTAAAGCTGAAAGGTTAAAGGTAGCTTCAACCTTTCGCCTTTGGCCTTTTGGCTTTCACCTAATCATCATATTCTTCGTTTCAAAGTCAAAATCACGTGGTCAAGCTTTTTGTCGTGATAGATACCGAGGAGTAAACTTCGATCGTTTTGCGATTTAAACATATCGTCAATCTGTTCGAGGCTCAGGTCTGCAATGGGTTTGAAGTTTATCGAAACGATTTCATCGTCTTTTTCCAGTCCAACATCATCAGCTGCTGAACCGGGTTCCACGCGGCTGATAATGATGCGTTTAAAGTCATCGCCACCGGCATAATATTCCAGTCCGCTCATGTCGTGCTCAAATGGTTTGCTATACTCCTGGCTGGGTTTCAGATAGATGGCATTGCCGGGGTAATCAAACACCACCACAAACTTTTTAAGCAGGCCTATTCCCAGGTTGCCATCGCGTTTTACAACCAGCTTATCTTTAAGCGAGTCGCTTTCGGGAAAGGACGATATCAGGTTTTTGATCTTGTACTTACCTATCACAATTTCGCTTATCCGGCTTAAAAAACCGTACACCGGCCCATTGAAACCGATGCCCAGGTTTGCATGGATGCACTTTTTTGGCAGTTCGGTGCTCCCGGTCATGTGCTCCAACGATAGGGGGTGACCTGCGCCCAGGTCGATGATCAGTTTGCTTTGTTTCAGCGTCCCATCTGGCAGGTAAACCCCGGCCTGCATGAAAGGCTTGCGGTTTTCTATCGTTATCGGTATTTTTTCGCCTTTGTTAAACAACCGTTCATCTTTTGAATGATAAACGGTCAATGTTGAATCGCTAAAATTTACTTTTATGGCAAGGTTGTTAAAAAGCTCGTAGCCAAGCAGGCCCTGGATAGGCATCCCCGCATAATTTGATAAGCCAAAATGATCGGTTTTAAGTATTGCAGCCGCTACATTATGACTCGTCAGCCCGGGGATATCTATGTTTAATTCGGAGGTTACTAACGCGTCATAGGCTTCACCTTCGCCGCAGCCGCTCAACTTCAAAATACGTTTGCTCGGGATATTTACCGAATCGATCAGCACCGGATCGGTGATGATCATTACACCGGCGCCCGTATCCATTATAAAATTGAAGGGCCCTTTGTTATTAATTTTCAGGCGGATGACCACCATATTCCTCACCAGGCGAAAGGGGATCGTTACTCTTTTTTGATGTCCGGTTATGTCGAAATATTGGGCATAAACTGGTGAAATAAGGCTGTTTACAAGTATCAGCCATAAAAAAAACCGGAAGTATTTTTTAACAGGCATGGTATAAAATGTTAATCTGTATCTATTCCTTCAATGATGATACGTGTCATTGGCTAAAAAGGTGGCCACAATAACACCCCGCGACCTTTATTGCAAAAGCCAATGTTTTTTACCTGTCGGATATATTTTTGTAAATTGTGGTTTATAAATGGCAGTAAAAGCACCGGCGCTGTATCAGCATTGCTAAACAAAATTAGATAGCGCGGCTTGTATAAGCTAATCATGGCTTGTTCAAGTTAGTACAAGTTGGTACAAGCCATTTTGCGCAAATAATCTGTTGTATTTTTGTCTTATTTTTGATCCTGAGCTATGCAGACCGATGAATATTTAATAGAAAAGACCAAAAGGCTGTACGAATCCAACACAGGCTGGGGCGATAGTGACGAATGGACTAACCAGGATTTTGTAATACTGAGTGAAAAAATCCAGGAGCGTACGGGCGTTGCATTAAGTCACGTAACGCTAAAAAGGGTTTGGGGCAAGGTAAAGTACGAAAGCCTGCCGAACACGCACACGCTGGATACCCTGGTGCAGTTTTTGGGTTATGAGAACTGGCGCGAGTTTAAATCGCAAAATGGCAATGGCACCGCCGCAAAAGAAAAGCTAAAGGAATTAATTGCCAACGGAAATGGTAACGGCAATGGCGTACACCATACTGCAGAAACCGTGCCCGCTCCTAAAAAGAAAACAAAAAGATATTTAAAGCTTTTCATCATAGGCTGCGCTGCAATTGTTGTAGCCGCTGTTGTGCTTTTCTTTATTTTTCGGGAACCAACTGTCAGCAAAAGCCAATATTCGTTCAGTAGTAAAAAAGTGGTTTCTGAGGGTGTTCCCAATTCGGTCATCTTTAATTTTGATGCCACCAAATCGCCTTACGATTCAGTAGTAATACAGCAATCATGGGACACCCACATGCAGGTTAAAGTATCCAAAAATCAGCATCAGCATACTTCTATTTATTATTACCCCGATTATTACAAGGCCAAACTGATAGTAGGTGGTAAAATAGTGAGCATGCACCGGCTTTTAATCAAATCAAACGGTTGGTTGCCCATTGTGCAGCAATCGCCGGTACCGGTATATTTTAGCAGGAACGAAGCCATTTCAAATGGCCACCTGGGCCTCACAGTTGATAAAATCCAGTCCCGTAATATCAAAATGCAGCCTTCGCCGCCAACGGTGTTGTACTCAAATGTTCGGGATTTTGGCGAGATATACAGTAATGATTTTGTTTTTGAAACCTCCATACGCAACGATTACCGCGAAGGGGCTGCAACCTGCCAAACCAGTATGATCTATATACTTTGTGAGGGCACGGCGGTTGCTATACCACTATGTTCAAAAGGGTGTGTATCAAACATCAACCTGCTGTTTACAAATTACTTTGCTTCGGGTCGCGAGCAGGACCTTTCGCCTTTTGGCGTTGATTTTAGCTCGTTTGTAAAAGTGAGGGTGGAGTCGAAAAACGGAAAGGCTATAATTTATTTGGATGGCAAGCCTGTTTATAAGATTACGCACGATATTATCCGCTCCAAAATAATAGGTTTTGATTACACTTTCCAGGGAACAGGCTCCATCGATTACGTAAAATTATCCAACGACAAAGTAAAGTACGAGGAGAATTTCTAAAAAAGCCGGAACATACTATTGGCTAATGGCAGTACATTTTAATGGCGTACGCTGCATCTTTTGATCCCAGTTCGAGCGCCTTGTTTAAATCGGCGCAACCGCTTTTGTCGCCCTGCATAACTTTGGCATAGCCGCGGCTATAATAAGCCTCATCGCTTTTGGGGTTTAGTGCTATCGCCTTATCAAAATCTTTATAAGCTCCTACAATATCCTTTTGGACAATCTTTGCCTTTCCCCGCAAAATATAATTGTTTTCATCCTGTGGGCTCAGTTTCATGGCCCTGATAAAGTCGGTACGCATTCCTGCTGTATCAAGGGTATAGCTTTCCGCAAGCCCGCGGTAGGCGTAGGTTTTTATGTTATCGGGGTTGATGAGTAACACGCTGATGTAGTCGTAATCGGCGCCTTCATAATTTTTTTGGATCATCCTCAAGTTAGCGCGGTAAAAGTAGGCATCGTCGTTATTCTGATCTTTTTCTATCGCTTTGGCAATATCTTTTGCGGCCGCATCGTAATCTTTCTGTTTAATTTCGATATTGGCAATGTTGGCATAGGAAAGCGATTTGGCTGTGGAATCAATAGCCATGGCCCTGGTAAATTCTGCTAATGCACCTTTATTATCACCGATTTCGCCCATGGCAATACCGCGTTCAATATAAAACTTTCCATTTTTGGTGCCGGCATTAATTACTTTGTTGAAATATAAAATAGCCTCGGTAAACTGGCGATCAGTGATCAATTCTTTACCGAGCCTCAACTGCGCCTCTTTATTACCCGGATCAAATTCCAGTTGTTTCCTATAGTCGGCAATAGCGCCTTTGCGGTCGCCAAGTTTGCTTTTAACCTGGCCGCGTACCTGGTAAGCGTATGAATCGCCGGGGAATAATTCTACCGCCTTATTAAGATCGGTTATGGCGCCGGAATAATCCATCATTTCCGATTTAACCTCACCACGGCCGGTATACGCTTCGGCATTAGCAGGATTCAGTCGTAAAGCAGTATTGTAATCGGTTAAGGCTCCGCTTGTATCCTGCAAAGCTGTTTTGGCCTTTGCACGGGTTACGTACGCATAACCGTCATAATCAACATCGTATATTACGGCGGTATCGCCATCTTTCAAAGCGCCGTGGTAGTCTTTCATCGAAATTTTTAAATCGCCCCGATTTTGAAAGGCCCTCGAAAGGTGATGATCAAGGTTTATTGCCTGGTTAAAGTCTTTTAGCGCGGCAACGGTGTCATTTATCTTACTTTCAGATACCCCGCGATACAAATACAATTCGGCATTGGATCCATCTGCCGCAATCGCTTTATTAAAGTATTCAATAGCTTCGTGGTTATCCGCACTATTACCTGCGGCTTTAGCCAGGTAATAATAACCGTTTGGTATACCCGGTTTCATGGCCAATGCCTTCCGGTAATCCTCCATTGCGCCCTTGTAATCGTGTTTGTTGGTTTTTACATTGCCCCTGTAAAATATGGCCTCGGCGTTAAGGGGGTTCATCCTCAGGGTTGTATTGTAATCTTCAATAGCGCCATTATAATCGGCAATGGTGCCCTTGGAGTTGGCCCGGTAATAATATACATCGGCATTGTTAGGGTTCAGTCTTAATGCGATATTATAATCTTCAATAGCGCCTTTGTCATCTTTTAAATTAGCCTTTGCCACGCCACGATACTCATACAACTCGGCATTGTTTGGCGCCAGGCGGATAGCTTGTGTGAAATCTTCAACAGCGCCGGTATAATCGCCAGAGTTTACTTTGGCATTTGCGCGGTAGTGGTACATATCGGCAGTAACCAAACCAAATTGTATAGCGCGGTTGAAATCCTCGATGGCGCTTTTGTAGTCTTTTAAATTGCTATAGGCATTTGCCCGGTATGAATATACACTGGCATTTCCCGGGTCGGCCGCTAAAACTTTGCTGAAATCGGGGATGGCATCGGTATAATCGTTGATGTTGGTGTAGGCATTACCACGATACTGGTAAGCTTTTAAATTATTCTGGTTTAAGCTGATGGCTTTCGTAAAATCTACTATAGCATTTTTATAGTCTTTATGTGCAGCTTTTTCGTTGGCAGCCGTCAGGTATTGATCTGAAGTTTGCGCCAGGGCTAAGGTTGGCAAAAAAGAAATGATAACTAATAGTCGTTTCATAAATTGTTAATATCAATTATTGGCAATAAACAAGCCAAACATTTTCAATTATTTAAACACCTCGACGTAATTCAAGGTTTGCAAAGTTTTTTCACGGTTCTGTCGGCTTGAGCGCCAGATATCATCCGAAATGCGCAAAAATAGCCCCCAAAATCATCTTTTTAACTCCAAATTAACATTCCGTCACTTCATACGCAATTAAGACAGAAATAGTTATTCTAATAAGATCAGGGTATAACTTTCACAATTACGGGACTTATTATCCCCAATAATAACAGAAAACGGGTAATTACCTGTTGCCTATTTATTAACATATTAACGGCTGTGAGGATCTTACGGCGATGCGGTGGCGCGAAAAGGGCTTTATGCTTTGGCGGTCCCCGTTTTAATATTTATGCTGAAAGAATCATACAAGGCCGAAGACGGAATATTATTCTCCAATTGTTGCAACACATAATATTCACCGTCAATAGTATATCGTTCAGCGCTTTTTTCAATAGATATCTTCAAAAAGCCATGCGTATGATCGCAATACTTTTGTAATACTACATTGTCAAGCAATGGGTGGGTATCAGGGAAGGCAGGATCGCCGGGTTGCGCTATTTTATGCAAATCGGCATAACCGCCCGCTCCGGCCACTATAAAGGGTATCGTTTTTCCGTTCGGGTACTGTTTGACAAACCGCTGGTAATTATGAACATGCCCGCTGAACACAACGTCAGGCAATACGCCGGACTTATCAAAAGCTGCCTGCAGAAAAAGCTGCATAGGCAAGCTCGAGCCGTGGTTAGTATCAGCCGAGTAGGCCGAATGATGTAGGCAAACAATTAGGGCCTTATCCTCCGGCGCGAAAGTTTTAAGCTGTTCGATAAACCAATCCCGTTGTTCGGTTGTGATGGTGCCAAACCGGGGCACGTTGCTGTACAGAGCAAGAATGTTGGCTAACGGTGTTTTTAATCCCCAGAATGTATTCGGTTGAATATTGCTTGTGCGACCAGTGTTGCCCGCAAAAGGGATGGGACTGGGCTTAGTATCGCAAAACACTTTTAAAAAAGCTTCCAGGCTTCCCCGCTTTTCGGTATCAAATGGATCAACATCAGCATCGTGGTTGCCCGGTATGGCAAATATTGGGGCGGGATAATGCTGGTATGGTTCAAAAAACTGGGGGTAATATTCTTCCTCTGCCCCGAAATTGTAAACCACATCGCCCAGGTGAAAGAAAAACTGTGGTTTGTCTTCGGCGGGGGGATCGCTATGATATTGTTTTATCATTTCATCGGCCACACGGTGTTTGTACACTGGCATCACCAAACCGCCGGTATCTCCGGCCATATGGAATACCATTTTATTAGCCGGTAAGTCCGGCAAAACTTCGTTAATATCCAGATGATAAGGGTATTTCCCTGTGGGTAGGGGGAGGGTTTTGAATTTCTCCTGGTCATCAAGTGCTGCGGTCTTAAAAACGGGACGGGTGCGGATGTTATCAGGAGAAGTGTGCATGCAAAGAATATACGGTTATGCCCCGCAAATATAAGTTTTGCATGTAAATATCAGGTTAAGTATGATTGATTAAGTTAGACAATGACCCGGCTTTACAAAGGCGCTTCAAATCCATTAAACCAATGATAAACCACGCGTGCATAGGGGTGAAGGTTGCTGCCTGTTTCGGCGCTGTAAATTTGCTTCACCACCTTTTTATGCTCAACAGGGCTGGCCTGTAAGCCGGTCACATCGTCCTTGTTAAAAAAATAAAATGCATAGTGCGTTTCTTCAACCGGCGGAATATCAAAAAAAAGTGCCTTTTCGCCTTGTTTTATCGCCTGTTTGTAACTTACTTCTGTTTTGGGTGTTACAAACCGGCTATCCTCAAAAACAAGAAGTTGTTTGTTATCAATAAAGTTTTGCCGCACCAAGGGGGGATACACCCGCGCATCAACAAGGGTGATTCCGGCTTTTATGGCGCCTAACAATACGATGCTACTTTCAACCGGGCAATTATTGTCGATAAAAAGAAAGCTTTTCAGGTGATGGCCGTTTTCCTTTAAAAACGCGGCAATCTCCAACGCGAGCATGTCTGCCGTCTTGTAGGTCATCGGTCCTGCTTTAGTAGTCAGCCAGGTTCGGTCTTCAAATTTTAAAGCGCCATCATAAAGTAATCGCCCAAGCGTATTTGGGTTAGGGAACTCTAAAAAAAGCTGGTCTAAATAGTGATCCATGTTTATTTTATTTAACGTTCATTAAAATTAATCAAAAATTTTATAAAGTTATTTTTGCCCAGGCATTATCAACATAACTACGATCCTTATATAGTCGCATCATCATAATAGCGCCCTCTAGCTGCTGTATGGTTAATATGGCTTTACTCTCGGCCTCTGCATCACTCATCTTAAAACTATAAATATGCTTCAGGGCGGCAATAAAATCCTTAAACAATTGCCTTACTACTTCCAGGAAAGAGTTATCGGCATGCGCGGTTTCCAGCACAACGTTGCCAAACATACACCCACCATAGTTTTTAGTATAAAAAACGTTTAACTTTTTGATGATCATCGCCAAACGCTCCTCCGGCGGTAATTCATCGCGATAGGCCACTGAAAATATTTTTTGCCTGAACAGCTCGGCTGAATTCTCCAGCACCTGTGTCATCAGGTCTTCCTTGTCTTTAAAATAATAATAAAAATGCGCGCTTTGTATACCGCAAGCTTTGGAAAGGTCCGAAAAGCTGGTGTGTTTGTAGCCCTGCTCCCATATTAAATGAGTGCTTTTGCGGAGTATTTCTTCTTTGGACGTTTTGGTGGCAGGCATATACAAATTTATTTAATGTTCATTAAAATAAAAATATTTTCAGGTTTTTATTTTGACGGAGACATTTTACTATCCAGGCGTAATGTACGCTGGTGCGTATCTGTGCCTTTTATCGGATACAAGTTATTTATCATAGGCGATTTTTGCTTTTTATGGCGATTTTTTACGTTCTTTATCTAAACTAAAAGCTTTATATCTGCCGCATGTCTAAATATTTTGTTGATCCTGATATTGCCAAAGCCAAAACTTTACACGCTGATTTTTATACCAGTGCCGATGTGTTTGAACAATGCAAAGAAAAAATATTTGCCCCCTCGTGGCAATTTATTGGTCACGAAGATATGATTGCCGGAAACGGCGATGCATTTCCATTTACATTATTACCCGGGTACCTCAACGAGCCTTTACTGTTGACTAGGGATAATAACAGTAAGATCTACCTGCTATCCAATGTTTGTACGCACCGGGGTAACCTGGTGGTTGATATTGCCTGTAAGCTGCATAATCTTAAATGCCGCTATCATGGCCGCAAATTCGGCCTCGACGGCAAATTTTTATCCATGCCCGAATTTAAGGAGGTTGAAAACTTCCCAACTGATGCTGACAATTTAGCACAGCTAGAATTGTTTAACTGGGATAAATTCCTGTTTGCCTGTGTTGAGCCTAAGTACCCATCAGAAATGTTCTTTAAGGACATGATGCAGCGTGTTAGCTGGATGCCCTTAAACGATTTTAAGTTTCAACCCGAGCTTTCCAAAGTGTTTGATGTAAAAGCCAACTGGGCTTTGTACTGCGAAAATTATCTCGAAGGTTTTCATATTCCCTTTGTACACGCAGGATTGAATGCTGTGATTGATTATGGCGAGTACGCAACAGAGCTGTTTTTCCCTTATTCAAGTCTGCAGGTAGGTTACGCGCGCACCGGTGATGACTGCTTTGAACTGCCGCCGGATTCACCTGATTACGGTAAAAACGTAGCAGCGTACTACTTTTGGGTGTTCCCCAATATGATGTTTAATTTTTATCCCTGGGGATTATCGGTTAACGTTGTAGAGCCGGTTTCAACGGGCGAATGCCGCGTTAAATTCTTTTCGTATGTGTGGAACCCGGAAAAATTGGGCAAAGGGGCAGGAGCAGGGCTGGACAAAGTGGAGATGGAAGATGAAGAAATAGTTGAAAATGTGCAACGAGGCGTCCGCTCAAGATTTTACCACCATGGCCGTTACTCAGTTACCCGCGAGCAGGGAACCCACCACTTCCATAGTATCCTGGCCAGGTTTATGGAGTAATTCGAATCACCGGGCAAATTAAATCACCGTTTTTACTTATTGATGATATAAAATCACTAACAAAATGGCTGCGCCTTGGTTAAACCAATGGCATCTGTCGGCACAGTGTCAATTTAGTAATTAAAATTAGATGTTTAAACATCTATTATGTAAATTTGATCTCAATTTAAAACAATCAAAAAAATTAAAATCATGGCAACAGCAACAAAATGGGTAATTGACCCAATGCACTCAGAAGTTCAGTTTAAAGTGAAACACCTTGTAATATCAACAGTAACCGGTTTTTTCAAAAGCTTTGAAGGTTCACTGGAGACCGAAAATGACGATTTTGAAAACGCTGACATTTCGTTTGCATTAAATATAGATAGCATTGACACCAACCAATCGCAAAGAGACGAGCATTTAAAATCTCCTGAGTTTTTTGATGCCGCTCAATATCCGCAGATCACTTTTAAATCTACTTCATTTAAAAAGACCGAAGACGACGAATATGCTTTGACCGGCGACCTGACTATTAAAGGTGTAACAAAACCAGTAACCCTTGATGCAGAATTTGGCGGCTCGACTGACGACTTTTATGGCAACACCAAAGCAGGTTTTGAAGTAACCGGAAAAATTAACCGTAAAGATTTTGGCTTAACCTGGGACGGCGTAACAGAAGCAGGATCAATAGTAGTTGGCGAAGACATAAAGCTGCTGATCAATATTCAGTTTGCAAAAGTTAAGTAAGTTAAGTTGGATTTAGTTACTGAGGCAGACAACTTTATAGCTTCAGTATTTGTTAAAATAGTAAAAGCCATTTGTGAAAACAAGTGGCTTTTCTATTATGACTTTCACTTTTTGACATAAGCTTTTGTATTCGTAATTTGAAATAAAAACGTTATTTTTGATATAAACAAAAAGCAGGTCATGAGAACGCTTAATATTTCCATATCTGACATTGAGTACGATAAATTCGGATTAAAAGACGATCAGTTATCGTTTTCCGCTTTTGTGGACCTTATAAGTAACGAATTATCAAGGCAAAATCTTACTAAAAGTGTTGAACTTGCCGAAAAATATGGCCTTTCTAAGTTAACTATGGACGAGATCAGCGAGGAAGTTAAAGCTGTAAGGAGAAATGCGAAAACTAATCCTTGATACCAACGTCCTGGTGTCTTCGTTAATTCAGAGAAGTTATCCTTTCCTAATTGTAAACGAAATATTTACCGGGGATAAAATAGAGTTGTGCATATCGGGACAACTCATGTCGGAATATTACGAAGTGCTTAATCGCAGGAAATTTTCAAAATACCCAGATTTTCTATTCAGGGCTGAACAAATGCTTTCAGATATCGATCGAAAGGCAACTTTGTTTTATCCTAAAATAATCGTGGAGATTATTAGCGATGTGGCAGATAACCGACTATTAGAACTCGCAGCAGAAAGCAATGCTGATTTTTTGATAACCGGCAATACCAATGATTTCACCATGAAAAAATATAAGAACACTTCAATTATTTCGCCCAAAGATTATTACGAAAACTACGGTTCATAATTTAAACAATCAATTCCGTTTAAAAATTGTTAGAACAGTAGTCACTGCCAACCCATTATGTTAATAAAAATCTACCCGGAAAACCCGAACCCAAAGGCAATTGAACAAGTGGTGCAGGTGCTGCGCAAAGGGGGACTCATCATCTACCCAACAGATACCGTGTACGGGCTTGGCTGCGATATTACCAATCACAAAGCTATTGAGGCCATTTGCAGGATCAGGAATATAAAGCCGGAAAAGGCCAATTTTTCTTTCATTTGTTACGATCTGAAGCATATCAGCGATTACATTAAACCGATTGATAATACAACCTTCAGGGTATTGAAGAAAGCATTGCCCGGGCCATTTACGTTTATTTTTAACGCTAATCACAACGTGCCCAAGCTGTTAAGCTCCAATAAAAAAACGGTGGGTATAAGGGTGCCTGATAATGATATAGCTCGCGAGATTGTGAAGGCGCTGGGGAATCCCATCCTGTCAACCTCCATAAAAGATGATGATGAGATTGTAGAATACTCTACCGATCCGGAACTGATCCATGAGAAATATGAGGATATGGTTGATATAGTGATTGATGGCGGTTATGGCGACAATGTGGCTTCAACCGTTGTGGATTGCACTGAAGGCGACTTTGAGATCATCCGTGAGGGTAAGGGAGAACTGGAATTGTATTTGTGATTTATACACGACACGGAGACTTACGAAGTTTTAAAAACTTCGTAAGTCTCAGCCAGGCTTGCTAAGACTTTATATGTCTACCTCCGTTAGGGTCTCACAGTTTTTATAAACGCAGGTATCTTTTCCAAATAATCATCAGTCCCCAATAATTTTACAAATGCACTGCCAACTATAGCGCCGGCTGCATATTCGCAAGCTTTGGTGAAAGATTTGTTATCCGATATTCCAAAGCCTATAATAGCAGGGTTTTTCAATTCCATGGCTTTTATCCGCTTATAATAATCCTCGATATTGACAGACACCTGTAAATTACCACCGGTGATAGACGACGACGATAGCAGGTAAATAAAACTGTTACTCAGCTCATCAATCTTGCGGATGCGTTCTTCGGAAGTTTGTGGCGTAACCAAAAATATGTTGCTTAAATTATTCGCTTTAAAATAACCGGCGTACAGCGTTTCATACTCGTACATGGGTAAATCGGGTACTATTATACCGTCAACGCCAACTTCGGCGGCTTTTTTGCAAAATGCTTCGACGCCATATTGCACCATCGGGTTAACGTAACCCATCAACAGTATAGGGATACTTATTCTTTTGCGCAAACCGGCCAGTTGTTCAAACAACAGGTGCAGGTTCATGCCGTTTTCAAGCGCTTTTTCGGAGCTGTGCTGTATGGTGGGGCCATCGGCAACGGGGTCGGAGTAGGGGAAGCCTACCTCCAAAAAATCAACTCCCGATTTCTCCAAAGCTTCAGCAATATCCAATGTGGTATCTAATGCAGGATAGCCTGCGGTGTAATATATAGAAAGGAGATTATCCTTTTTTGAGCTAAAAAGTGCGTTTAATCGGTTCATTTGTTGGTTCATAGTTGATGGTTCATAGTTCATAGCAGCTTCGCTTAGTTCATAGTTGATGGTTCATAGCTGATGGTTCATAGTAGCTGCGCTTGTCTATTCCTACTATGAACCATGAACTATTAACTATGAACTCTTCATCAGAAGCCAAAGTATTTAATATAAGTATCCAGGTCTTTATCGCCGCGGCCGGAGATACAAATCACTACGTTGTCATCTTTCTTAAAAGTCATCTTTTCGAGAAACGCCAGCGCATGTGCAGTTTCAATAGCTGGGATAATTCCCTCCAACTGGCAGCACAGCAAGCCGGCCTGTAACGCTTCGCTATCAGTTATGCTGACATATTGCGCACGGTTTATTTTATAAAGATGCGCGTGCTGCGGGCCAATGCCAGGGTAATCCAATCCCGCCGATATAGAATAAGGCTCAACCACTTGTCCATCGTCGGTTTGCATCAGGATGGTGCGGCTGCCATGCAACACGCCTTCGCGACCCAAAAACGTTGTGGCTGCGGAGTGACCACTATCAACACCCTTACCGGCAGCTTCCACAGCAACCAGTTTAACGCCTTCGTCATCCAAAAAATGATAGAACATCCCCATGGCATTGCTGCCACCGCCAACACAGGCCATTACATATTCGGGTAGTTCTTTACCTGTATGATCAAGCAGTTGTTTTTTTGTTTCGGCAGATATGACGGATTGAAAGCGCGCTACCATATCAGGATACGGGTAGGGGCCAACCACCGATCCGATAATATAATGCGTATCAACCGGGTTGCCAATCCAGTCGCGCAGGGCTTCATTGGTCGCATCTTTTAAGGTTTTGCTGCCCGATGTTGCCGGAACAACTTTGGCGCCCAGCATTTTCATGCGTGATACGTTGGGCGCCTGCCTGGCCATGTCAATCTCGCCCATGTAAACAACGCACTCAATCCCCATCAAAGCACAAACGGTAGCAGTTGCCACCCCATGCTGACCGGCGCCGGTTTCGGCGATTATGCGTTTTTTGCCCAGCCGCTTAGCCAATAATATCTGCCCGATAGCATTATTGATCTTGTGCGAGCCGGTATGGTTGAGGTCTTCGCGCTTAAAGAAAATATTCGCGCCGTATTTTTCGGAATATCTTTTGGCATGATACAGGGGCGATGGCCTGCCCACATAGTCTTTTAATAGCTCGTCGAATTCGGTTTTAAAATCTTCACTGTTTATAATCGTGAGATATTCCCGGCGTAATTCTTCTACATTAGGATACAGCATCTCGGGGATATACGCTCCGCCGAAATCGCCATAGTAACCTTTGTCATTAACTCCGTAGTTCATTTATAGGTGGTTTGTTTAATGATATCGAGTGCTTTTTCTAACTTAATAATGTCCTTTTGCCCTGGTGCAATTTCAAACCTGCTATTCAGGTCGACGCCGTAAAATTGGGGATGGTTGATGTTTTTAACTTCCTCCAGGTTTTCCAACGATAATCCGCCGCTTAAAAAGAAGGGGATATCCAGGTTGTAATTATCCAATATATGCCAGTTGAATGTTTCGCCCGATCCGCCGTGTATTTTGGTTTTAGTATCGAAAAGGAAATAGTCAACCTTGTCTATATACTGGTTTAATTGTCCAAAATCAAAATCTTCGTTTATGCCGAAGGCCTTTATTACAGTTACTTTACCTTTAAAAGAGTCACAAAAATCAGCATCCTCGCGGCCGTGCAGTTGTATGGCGTCAAAGCCATATTTATCAACAAGGCTGTTGATGGTTTCGGCACTTTCATCAACAAAAACTGCGGTTTTGATTACGGTTGAAGGCAGGTTTCGCAATGCGTCAACCGGAAGATCATCAACAAAGCGCGGCGAAGCCCCATAAAAAATGAAGCCCATATAGTCGGGACTTAAGGCAGACACTGCTTCAATATTGTCCTGATATTTCAAACCGCAAACTTTTAGCTTCATTTCAATTTGCAATTAAAGTATTAAAACTGATGAGCGCCTTTTTATTGAACAACGATTCTTCAGCCTCATAAAAACAATCGGCAAAGCTTTTTGCCGGATTGATGGTATTGATGGCCAGGGCAGCATTACAGGTTACCACATTTTGTTGGGCTGCTGTTGCTTCGCCATTTAAAACGGCCATAAATATTTCTGCCGAGTCGCTTACTGTACTGCCGCCTAATATTTCATTAGGGTTTAACTTTTCGAAACCCAGTTCTTCAACGGTGGTGATTTTTTCACCGGCTGCCGAAAAAGTTTTAAAATCACAGGTAAGTGATACCTCGTCGTAACCTTCCAGGGCGTTTAAAATAGTATAGCTTTTGTTTGATTTTTGATATAAATAGGCATAAACCCGAGCCAGTTCAAGACTGAATACACCAACCAACTGGTTTTTCGGCTCTGCCGGATTTACAAGCGGGCCAAGCATATTGAAAAACGTTTTTACACCCAACTCGCGGCGGATGGGCGCTACAGTTTTCATTGCCGGGTGAAACAAAGGCGCATGAAGGAAACAGATATTGGCTTTGTCGATACTTGTTTTTAGTTTATCGGTGTCGTTGGTAAACTTATACCCTAAAAACTCCATCACGTTGGATGATCCGCAGCCTGATGAAACGCCGTAGTTACCATGCTTGGCAACTTTATAACCGGCCCCTGCAACCACAAACGATGCCAATGTTGATATGTTAAACGTGTCCTTTCCATCGCCGCCGGTACCACAAAGGTCAATTAATTCGTCTGTTTCCAGGTCTACCGGCAGGCAAAGTTCCAGCATGGCGTCGCGAAAACCTTCCAATTCGTTAACTGTAATGCTGCGCATACAATAGGCCGTCATAAAAGCAGCCATTTGCGAATTGTTGTATTTACCTTGCGCAATAGCCGTCAAAATTTCCTTGGACTGCTCCCGGGTAAATGTTTTGTGTTCAAAAAGATGATTTAATATCTGTTTCATATTGCCCCCCAACCTCCGCCTGTAGGCGGAGGAGTGTTATTATCCTTAATTCTGTCCACCCCGCTATGTACACCCCCTTAGGGGGCAGGGGGTAAAAAAGAAGGGTCACCATTGCTGGCAACCCTTCTGAATATTTTAAAAAAACAAAAACGGTATTGCCCTACGATTACTCGTTAAGCCACCACCAATTGTTGTTTAATGTTTTCATTATTCTTTTGTGGCACAAATATGGAAATAGTTTTTACTAAAAGCAAGCAGAATGATATTTTTACGGAATAAGCTAAATTAAACTTGGAAATTGTGAGTTGCTTGAATGACCAAAAGCAGTTAAGTCAATGATATTTCACACGTTTAATCTAACTTAAAAATGGCCCGTTCGTGAAAATGAACCTGCTCCTAGAAATAGAAATCAAATTTAAACCTGTTTTAATTACCACGAAACAGGCAAAATCGAACTAGGTTTACGTAAAATAAAAGAAGCTGAACCTTATGATCTGAAAAGATAGTGGAGAATTAAATGCTTTACAATTAACTTGGTTAGTCAAGCTTATAACGTTGCAAAAAAGCTTTTTAATTATAAACGCTCAAAATATTAAGCATTTATGCTTGCGTGCTTCAAAGGGAAGCAGCAAAACCGACACCGGTTTAAGTTACGCTACGTTATACTTAGACTAGTGTCGGAATTTAAGAGCAGCCTGAAATAATTATATTTTACGCTCGTACATTTTTAAAAAAAAATATAAAAATGGCCATAAAAATGGAAAAAAAAACATCGCAATAAGATTTGCCCAATGTATTTTCTTTTTGCTTTTAACTATATTAATAGTCATAAACACATAGCCAATGAGTACGAGGAAAAAAAATAAGATAATCAATATTTCCATATATCTTTAACTAAAATAATTTATAACGCATGCACCTGCAGCGGCAGTTGCCATACTCGGAATGCAGCTTGGAATCAGATCACATGCCGTTTTGCAAACAGAATCAGCATCGCATGCGTCTTTCGCAGTCTTATAAACTCTAGCTGTACACTGTGCAATGCTTTCTTTCATGCCACCCAATACATCCCTCATTTCTTCTCTGGTAAGCATTTGTGCATTACCTAATGTTAGTGTTTTCGTTTTCATTTTTTATTTAAGTTTAAGATTCTTCCAATCATTTTTATGCGCAAATTATTCTCAAAATTTCAGATGAGATTTTTTTATTGTAAGTTTAAGATTTGTATTGCTGGCCCCGGCGATTTTAGTTCCATCAAATATGATAAGCATAGGTATCTCTACTGCGATTTTACCGAATATTTCAGTCAGTAAATTCGCGTAACCTTTATTTATGTTCTAAAGGTAATCCGTTATTACGTATTTTCCTAACATTATATTATATACTTTATTCAATATTTGCATATTCTATATAGTTTTTATAGGTTTACAATAAATCTAAATCTTATATGTACGGAGCTAAAATCAGAATGATCAGGGACCTTAGGGGTTACTCGCAAGAAAGTATTGCAACCAAATTGAACATTACCCAAGCATCTTATTCCCGTATAGAAAATAACCAGATAAAAATAGATGTAGTCCTGCTCGAAAAATTAGCAAAGGAATTAAGCGTGGCACCGGCGGACATCTTGAGCGGCGAACCGGCGATTATAAACTTTACGCCTAATCAAGTCGCAAAGGGAAATGAAATCGTAGAAGACTTTTATGCCTACCAAAAAGGCCTGGTAAACAAAATTATTGAGGCAAAAGATGCTGAAATAATGCGGTTAACCAAATTGATTGAGATACTGCTTGCACAAAAATAATTTAAAATAAGGCGTGAGTTTGTTAAACTTTAAATCGCTTAAGTATCTGGATGATTTTTTTTACAAACTTGTAAAAAAAATCACCGAAACCTGGCGCCTGCAAAAAATATGGATTGCTTAAATGCCTTGTTCCCCAATAATTATAATGCCAAAGTTAATGGAGATTCGTAAATTTAGTAAATTCAGGATCAAACAAAGCTTTTCGGAATTGCAAAGCCAAACCATATTAAGCATTTGTCTGCGATAATGCAAGAATTGCCGTATCACTTTTTATTTAAATGTCGCCAAGTCTTAGGAAATGCTTTCCTATTAGTTTGTGGCACAAATTTGGAAATAGTTTTTACTTAAGCAAGCAGAATGATATTTTTACAGGATAAGTTGATGGTGCGAACGGTTGATCGGATTATGTTAAGTTATCGCCCATCGATTTTGCCTTTCATTTGTGACAATCAGCCCAACCAAGTAACTCAATGGCTTTACATACAAGAAAAATAAATCCCGAGGATGACCTGGGCTTTGGCCCACAACCAGTCATTAAAAACCAGCCTTTGATTAATAAGGATGGATCGCCTAATGTAAAACGGACGGGGTTGCCTTTTTTTGACACTTCCAATAGCTATCATACATTAATAACTATGAGCTGGACGAAGTTTTGGTTGCTGGTAATCAGCGGGTACGTTGTCTTGAACCTCTTTTTCGCTTTAATATATATGTCTTTCGGTCCGGGCAGCCTTGATGGCAGTTCCGGAAATACGTCATTTAATCATTTTTGGGACGCTTTCTTTTTTTCGGCGCAAACCATATCAACAGTTGGGTACGGCCATATCAGCCCCAAAGGCATGGCAGCCAACAGCGTTGCCGCCCTGGAGTCGATGTTGGGGTTGCTGGCGTTTGCTTTGGCTACTGGTTTATTATACGGGCGTTTTTCCAGGCCATCGGCACAAATTGTTTACAGTAAAAATATTTTGATTGCTCCTTATCTCGAAAACGGGAGAGGTGTAATGTTCCGTTTGGCCAACCTGCGCCGCAATATATTGATAGACCTGGAAATTGAGATTATATTTTCGTATAATGAAACAATTGATGGTAAGACATTGCGCCGGTTTTATCCGCTCCGACTGGAAAGAACTAAAGTGAGTGTTCTTACGCTGAACTGGACCGTGGTGCATCCTTTGGATGAAAACAGCCCACTGATTGAGATGACCAAAGATGACCTGGTGAATACTGAGGCTACTTTTGCAATACTACTGCGCGCCTTCGACGATACTTTTTCGCAAACGGTGCATTCACGCACGTCGTACCAGGCAAACGAAATTGTTTGGGGAGCTAAGTTTAAACCAGCTTTTGACAGGGACCCGGACGGGCGGATTGTTTTAAATTTAAGCAAGATCAGTGATCATGAATTAGTAGTTAGTATATAGTGTTGATGCCCACTTGCTTCGGGCTATTAACTATCTCAACAATGAGTTTTTTTCTTTTGCTATAGTATTAAAAACAAGCTTATCCACTAACCCTGGCAAAAACTTATTCAAAAAAACCATCAATTTACCCTGACCGGTCATAATTAATGTTCGGGAACGGTTTTCAACGCCATCGGCAATAATCCTGGCTACTTCATCCGCGGTCATCATTTTATCCTCATTCAAAGTGCTTTCGCCCTGTGGTTTACCATCTTTATCTAATGAATTAGTGCGGATATTGGATGTTGTAAAACCAGGGCATGCAGTTAATACATGAACGCCTGTTTTTAAATTTTCGACCCGCAATGTATCCAGGAAGCCATTCATGGCAAATTTAGAAGCAGAATAGCCGGTGCGGCCCGGTAAGCCTTTATAACCTGCAATGGAAGAGACGCCGACAATGCTGCCTTTGCTTTGCAAAATGGCAGGCATAGCATATTTAGTACAGTATACTGTTCCCCAAAAGTTTACATCCATTACCGATTTTAATACGTCAATATCCGCATCTTTAAACAGCGCCCGCATCGAAATGCCCGCATTGTTAATCAAAACATCAATCCGGCCGAATGTAGCCAGTGTTTGTTTGATTAAATGTTCGCAGTCTTCTGGATTAACAACATCGCACTGCACGGCAACGGCTTTTATATTGTATTGCTGTTCAAGTGATTGGGCTATTTCGCATAACGTTACAAACTGCCTTGCGCCGAGGATTAAATTGGCGCCCCTTTTTGCAAATTCGACAGCGAGTAATTTCCCGATACCGGACGATGCACCGGTGATGATAACAATTTTATCCTTTAACTTCATAAGATGGTGGAACGAGCCGGGGAATGCGCTGAACCTTGATTTCAGGCACCCTTAATAAATATTTAAGGGCGAATATAAGCATCGAGCCGTAAAAATGCCTGAAATAACTCCAGCTAAATTTATTCCATTGCCTGCATTCCTGGTGAATTACGAAAGTTTTAGGGAAGTAATAATTTTTATAACCTGTCAATCGCATTCGGTAACAAAGGTCTATGTTGTGGCCAAATGCAAAAAAGCGCTCGTCAAAGGCGCCGGTTTCATTTAATGTTGACTTGCGCAACATCATAAAATCGCCGCTCAAAATATCAACCTCCGTTATCTGAAACTCTTCCACCCAATCCTTACGGTTTCGGTCGTATAAGCGTGTTTTAGAAAGATGTTTGGCAAACCCTATCAGTTTAAGGAACCACGCCCATGATTCTGTAAGCCCATGAATCGATTCCGGCAAAAACCTGCCTTTTGTGCTCAGCATCCTGACACCAAGTCCGCCGGCATCCGGGTGTGCATCCATAAAATCACACATTTTTATTACACTCTCTTTGCCGCAAATAATATCCGGATTGACCAGTAAAATATACTCGCCTGTGCATTCATTTATAGCTTGGTTGGCCGCTCTGGCCGTGCCGATATTGGTTTCGTTAATAATGAGGTGTGATTGCGGAAAGTCGTGATCGATCATCTCCACAGAGCGGTCGGTTGAGCCATTGTCAACAATAACTATTTCATAATCAATAGCTTTGCAGGCAGTAGTTAAAGCGTTTAGTGCATCTTTAAGTAAGCTGCATGAATTGTGATTTACCAGGACTAAGGATAGTTTCATACTTGCTTTGACGTGTAAATAGATAAACGGATTAACCCCCTGTGCAGATTTTTATGAGGCTTATTTAACCTCCGCTATTTATACACCAAATGTTATGCCAGTGGTTTGAATCTTGACCCTTAAATCCTCAGTTTTGTGTCGGTAGTGCTGAGGTTGCCTCTCGATAACGTTAGGCGTCGACTAAAGTATCTCCAGCTTTTTACCGGTGTCGGCAGTTCTTAAGGCAAAAATTGAGTAACAAAAAGTGAAAAAAGTGTAAACTCACCTGTTTTTTAACTGGTTTATTAACAGGTAAATATGTTTGATGAATTTGAAAAGTGGAAACTTTGTGTAAACCCAAATAGTAAGCAGAATGTTGTATGAAAATTTTATTTAGACTGGGAGTTTACGTAGGGTACGCGCGTGGCGATCGATCGGCCTAAAGTGATTTCATCAACATACTCCAACTCTCCGCCAAAAGCTATTCCTCTCGCTATGGTTGAGATGGTTACCTCAAAGTTCTTTAAGCGTTTATGCAGGTAAAACAGGGTAGTATCGCCTTCCATAGTGGCACTAAGGGCAAAAATAACTTCCTGTATCTCATTAGCAGACAAACGCTCAACTAATGAATCTACCTGAAGGTCGGACGGCCCAATGCCATCCATGGGCGATATCAAACCACCTAAAACATGGTAAACGCCGTTGTACTGATTGGTATTTTCGATGGCCATTACATCACGCGTATCTTCAACTACGCAAACAAGCGAGTGGTCCCGTTTGGCTGAAGAGCAGATCTGGCAGATATTGGTATCAGAGATATTTAAACAAACCTGGCAAAACTGTATCTCGTTGCGTAGCTTACTTATAGTAGTGCTAAAACGCTCCACATCGGGTACATCCTGGTTTAAGAGGTGCAACACCAGGCGCAAAGCCGTTTTTTGGCCTACTCCCGGTAGTTTAGCAAATTCAGCAACAGCATCTTCCAGCAACTTTGATGAGAAGTTCATGTTGCGAATTTAAAAAATAATAGGTAAATCGCTTGCTGTTCATAGGTAATAGTTCATGGTTCATAGTATTTGAAGGGCAAAGTCCGGTTGATGCTATTAATCAGGTGCAATTCCGGCTATGAACTATGCACCATCAACTATGAACTAACATGTCCCCCGCAATATTACTCTCATTCATTATTGGCTACTTTTTGGTGTTGTTGGTCATCTCCTGGCTCACATCGCGCAAATCATCGGATAACGATACTTTTTTTGTGGCTAATCGTAATTCAAAATGGTACCTGGTGGCTTTCGGGATGATTGGCACTGCATTGAGCGGGGTTACTTTTATATCGGTGCCAGGAAAAGTTGGCGCCGCTACAGGCGATCAGTTTGAATATTTTCAGTTTGTGCTGGGTAATGCTGCGGGTTTTATCATTATAGCTACGGTTTTATTGCCTTTGTATTATCGCTTGAAACTCACTTCGATATATAGTTATATTGAAGGTGCACTAGGTACCTGGAGCTACAAGACTGCTGCGGGGATATTTCTTATCAGCCGTATTATTGGTTCGGCATTCAGGCTTTACCTGGTAGTTATTGTATTACAAAAGTTCATTTTCGATAGCTACCATGTCCCGTTTGCAATAACGGGTTTAATTTGTTTGGTGCTGATATGGTCGTACACCTTTAAAGGGGGACTAAAAACCATCATTATTACCGACAGCCTCCAAACCTTGTTTTTAGTTTCTTCTGTTTTTTTATCGATATACTTTATCTGCCGAAGCCTCAACTATTCCATTTTTGATGCCGCCGAAGCCATAAAGAGCAGCAGCTACTCCAAAATTTTCTTTTTTAGTAATTTCATGAGCAGCAAGTTTCATTTTGTGAAAGCATTTTTAGGCGGGGTGTTTATCACCGTAGCCATGACAGGCCTTGACCAGGACCTGATGCAAAAAAACCTGAGCCTGAGAAATATCCGCGAGGCGAAGAAAAACATGTTCAGCTTTACCGCCGTATTTGTGGTGATCAATATCTTTTTTTTAAGCGTGGGGGCTCTGTTGTGGATATATGCCAACAAATACGGCATCACAGTTGAAAAAACAGACTACCTGTACCCAACCATCGCCCTAAAATACCTGGGATTAATCCCCGCCATGGTGTTTATGCTCGGATTAACTGCGGCCACGTTTGCTACAACCGACTCGGCGCTAACTGCTTTGACCACTTCTTTCTGTGTAGATTTTCTGGGATTCAATAAAAAAGAGGTTACCAACAGTAAGAAAATGGTGAATACGCGCCATTATGTACATATAGGTTTCTCCGGTTTGATGTTTTTAACCATCATCATTTTTAACTCCGTTAATAATGCGGCTGTGGTTACAGCCATATTTAAGGTGGCATCGTACACCTACGGGCCCTTACTGGGTTTGTATTCATTTGGTTTATTTGCCAATAAGCGACAGGTTGCAGATAAATTGGTACCGTTTATTTGCGCGATATCGCCTGCGATTTGCTATTACTTAAGCTTATACTCCGATAAAATACTTGGCGGTTATGTTTTTGATAATGAACTGATACTGGTAAACGGCCTCATCACCTTTGTGGGCCTGCTGGTAACATCATCCCCTAAAACAAAAACCGAAATTGCACATTAATTATATAGTTCAATCCTTAATAATTCTGAACTTAACCATCACCAATTCACTAACTCACTAATTCACCAACTCAAAACTACCATGACGGGCGAGGAAAAAATAAGACAAGCGTTTGAGAACAAAAACTGGCAGGAAATAAAAGTAACGGACAGCTGGCAGATATTTAAAATAATGGCCGAATTTGTTGAAGGATTTGAAAAACTGGCCAAAATAGGCCCCTGTGTGTCCATATTCGGCTCGGCGCGTACACATAACGACAATCCATATTATAAACTGGCCGAAGAAACGGCCCGGTTATTAACCGAGCGGGGATACGGTGTAATATCCGGGGGCGGGCCCGGTATTATGGAGGCGGCTAACAAAGGCGCTTATGAAGCAGGGGGGAAGTCGGTTGGTTTAAATATCGAACTGCCCTTTGAACAGTTCCACAACAAGTATATCGACAGGGATAAGATCCTGGAGTTTGATTACTTTTTCATAAGGAAGGTAATGTTTATGAAATATTCGCAGGGATTTATTGTATTGCCGGGCGGCTTTGGCACCATGGACGAATCTTTTGAAGCGATAACCCTTATCCAAACCGGCAAAATAGCCCGCTTCCCAATTGTTTTTGTAGGTGTTGATTACTGGAAAGGCCTTTTTGAATGGGTTGAATCGAAAATGCTAAACCAGGAACACAATATACATCCTGACGACCTTATGCTTTACCGTGTGGTTGATACTGCGGAAGAAGCCGCCGGGCACATCTTTAGATTCTACGAAAAGTATGTGCTGAAGCCGAATTTCTAATTTTTATCAAGAAACTTCAATCCAACTAAAACTATTACCATCTAAAGACCTTTACAGATAACATGGCAATAACCAATCAATCGCGCGCACTCAGTTTTATTTTTATAACCATTTTTATTGATGTGCTGGGATTGGGGATCATTATTCCGGTATTGCCCAAATTGCTCCAGGTATTGGGCCATATTAATGTGAACCGGGCTTCTGAATATATCGGCTGGCTCACATTTGTTTATGCTACCATGCAACTGTTTTTTGCAAGTATAATGGGTAACCTAAGTGATCGTTATGGCAGGCGGCCTATTTTGCTCATCTCCCTTTTTGGTTTCGGGTTAGATTATGTAGTAATGGCCTTTGCACCCACCATAGCCTGGTTATTTGTTGGCCGTACCATAGCAGGTATTTGCGGAGCCAGTACATCAACCGCGACGGCCTATATAGCCGATGTTAGCACAGGCGACAAACGTGCCGCCAATTTCGGGTTGGTTGGTGCAGCGTCGGCTATTGGATTGATAGTCGGTATAGCGCTGGGCGCCTTTCTGTATTCTGTTAATATCCGGCTCCCATTTATGGCTGCCGGTGGCTTTGCCTTTGCTAATGGTTTATATGGCTTATTTGTGTTGCCTGAGTCGCTGGCTAAAGAGGACCGGCGGAAATTTGAATGGAAACGCGCCAACCCGCTTTTATCTTTATTAAGGATTTACAAAAAACAACCTGCGCTTGCATACCTGCTGAGCGCCGCATGCGTAGTTTATGTTGCCCAAAAAGCTGTAGAATATCTGCTATCAACATTTATTTACGAAAAATTTAACTGGACACCAGCCAGTGTTGGTTACCTGGGGCTTTTTACCGGGCTGGTGTTATTTGCAATTCAGGCAGGGCTAATCAGGTACACCATACCCAAATTCGGGCAGCAAAAAAACATTATTGCAGGGCTGATTTTTTATGCGATTGGCTTATTGCTCATTGCTTTTATAAGCCGTGGCTGGATGCTGTATTTGTGCATGGTGCCGTATTGTCTCGGCGGATTATCGGGCCCGGCTTTGCAGGCGATAGCAACCGACAAAGTGGCCAAAAATGAACAGGGGGAACTTCAGGGGGCTTTTTCGATCCTCAACAGCATTAGCCTTATCATAGGGCCTTTGTTGCTGAGTTATGTTTTTTTCTTTTTTACCAAGCAAGGCTCTTCGGTTTACTTCCCGGGCGCACCCTACTTGCTGGCCGCGGCTTTAATGATTGCGAGTATTTTTATAACCATCCGGGGTTTCAAAAAAGCTTAACGCGGAGGGCCGGCGAGGCGAAACGCACCAGCAATCAGCATTTAACAGTCTTTTTCTTTTTTACCGGCCCCTTGCTGCGCGCTTTGTTTATGTACGCTACTGCATCGGGTACTTTACAGGCAGTTCCGTTCTGATCAATGCTCACCGCACCAATTTGGTTAGCCGCCGCAATAGCATCATTGGTTAAAGCATCTATATAAGTTCCAACAGTTATCACAAAAACATTCATAACCGATCGTACCCGGTTGGCGGCATGGTGGATGTTTTTTGCCACCCTGTTGAGTAACGACTTATACGATGCTATATCCAATTGGTCATCGGGCTTTAAAGCGGCAATATTGCCCAATGTTGCCCAACCCGCAGCGGCAATGTGTTCGTTGGGATCATCTATCCACTCAAGGGCTAATTCAAAGCCGTAAGGGCTGCCCGCGGCTACCCATGGCACGGTATATTCGCTGATATTATTGGACACAGCTTCCTTTACCCAGGTTTGCAGGTCGCTTTTGGTCATTTTTAAATCGTCGGTAATCAAGCCGGCCAGGTACATGGCATCGGCATTGCCGGTGGCATACAACCCGAGCGCCAATTGGTAATCCCGTTTAACCTTTTTTTCTATGGTTTTCAGGTGTTCAATCTTCACACCAAAAAAAGGTTCTTTAATGCCATGCTTCAGCAATATCTTTTTAATGCTCTCGCTGCCATGCGCCTGCAGGTCGGCCATAATTTCAGGTACAGTCATCGTTATCAATTTAGCTGGACATAGCCAGGTTTTCGGTTGCTGCTTTACGTTTTAAAATCAATGCCGCTATCAACGAAACTACCAAGCCCATGGGGAGTATCTCCCCGTAGGTAATTGCGATATTAACCAAAGGGTTTTGATATGATTTGATAAAGCTTTGTGCATTTAACGTGGCCTTGCTGATTTCCGCCGCGCTGGCGCCCTTAGCCTTCATGTCGGCAATTTGATGAGCATAATATTTGTCGAGATAATCAGAGGCAAAATACTTATAATCAAACTGCCAGACCACCACGTAAATGGTTGATGCAATCAAGGTGATCATCAATCCGATTTTAAAAGCCTTGCCAAAGGAGATGGTGCCATCGCTATACCTATCGCGGCTGTTTTTTACCGCTACAAATATCAGCGAGAATGCCACCAGCATGGTGGTATAACCAAGCCATAAACTGCCTTCAATTTTAAAAAGATTGACCATCTGGCCAAGCATCCATACGGTAACAATTAGCCCCGCAATTAATCCGCAAATAATAATGTTTTTTCTCATCGTTTTTTATTTTTTGTTTAGCCAAAAGTGGGTATCCAAAAATAATTTGCAGTAATACTTTAGGGTGATTTTGTAAAAAACACCCTCATCTAATGCTTAAGGATGAGCAATTTAATAAATAAGGTTTAATTTTTTGCCCATATCAACCGCTTGGGTGCGCCGTTTCACTTCCATTTTTTCAAAAATCTGTGCCGAATGGGTTTTTATGGTATTGAGCGATACAAAAAGCTTTTCAGCAATTTCCTGGTTGCTCAGGCCTTCGGCCATTAATTGCAAAACCTCCAGCTCGCGTTTGCTCAGGTTGAGCCGCTTCACTTCCTTTTCATTCAAAATAAAACCGTCGCGGTTTTCAATATAAACCTCTTTTTCAATTACTACAGTTTCCACCTTGGGCTTGCGTAATTTTAAAGCCAGCCATATCCCCAATGCTGTAAAAATTACGGCTACAAATCCACCGTAGGTCTCCAGTTGCTGATCGACCAGTATATAACGCATCTCGAGCCACTTTAACAACAAAACCAGTATGGCCAGCAAGACGCCGTAAATGATGATCTGCTTATTTCGAACGAAAAAACTCATTTGATCAATTCGTGTGTGATTAGCATTTGGTATTATATTCCGCTTACCCCGCCCGAAATTACAAACTTCATCATATCGGCTGCACTTCGGTCGATAGGCGTAACTTTTGTTGCTGATATAATTACCACTTGTCCGGCGAAAGAATAGGAGAAGGGGAAGTAAACGGCCACCTCACCCGGCAAGTTTAACGCAGCTAAATCCTTTTGCACCATGAAGCCGATCTTTTTCAACCCGTGCTCATTTACCTCAACCAAAACAGGTTCGTTAAATTTTTTTTCTTCGCCTACAAATGCTTCTGTGAGATCCTTTATGGAGGAATATAAGAACTTAAATAGGGGCAACCTGTTGAGCCAGCGGTTAAACCAGCGTTTTATGGGGTCGGTAACCACGTTGGTAACTAAAATACCGGCAATTAGTATCAGCACCAATACATTTAATATACCCAGCCCGGGGATGTAAATAGGCTTGCCACTTTTGGTAGTGCCCAGCAGTATGCCGCTTAAATTAAGCGCATTGTCGATGGTTCTAACGGCCCAGAAAATTAAAATAAACGCAGCTCCCAGCGGCACAACAATTAACAGCCCCTTAACAAAGTAGTTTAAAAGGGCTTTTGCTATTCTTTTCATGGTTAAAACAATTTCTACTCATAAAAGTACACTCTTTTTACCCGTTGCGAAATATTAGTTAATATTTCATAGGGGATAGTGCCAATCTGTGTAGCAAGTTCTTCTATCCGCTGTTCTTCGTTAAAAATAACAACCTCGTCGCCTTCCTGGGCGTCAACACCTGTTACATCCAGCATGCACATATCCATGGTAATGTTGCCCACTGTAGGGACTGATACGCCCCGCACCAGCATCCGGCCGACACCGTTGCCAAATGCCCGCAGGTAGCCATCGGCGTACCCAATCCTTACGGTTGCAATTTTGCCGTCGCTTGTTAAACTTCCGCTACGGCTATAGCTGATCGTTTCGCCGGCTGCTATTTTCTTCACCTGCGATATACTTGTTTTAAGGCTTGCGATAGGCTGTAAGCCGTTGTCGGTTGCAGGCACGGCGGCATCAATTCCATACAAGCCAATGCCCAGCCTAACCATATCATATTGCGCATTCGGCCAGCGTGTTATGCCGGATGTATTACACAAATGCTTAATTACCGGGCGACCGAGCGTTTGCTCAATCAGTTTAAATGCCTGCTCAAAATTGTTTACCTGTTTCAAAGTAAACTCATCATGCTGACTTGCCTCACTGGCTGCCAGGTGCGAGAATACCGATTTCACATCAACATACCGGTTGTCTTCCAGCAATTCGCAAAGGGTTTCCACTTCAAAATTTTCGAAGCCAAGCCTGTGCATGCCGGTATCAATTTTTATGTGGATGGGGTAATCGAGGATGTTTTGCTGCTGCGCAAATTTTATATAATCATCAAACAACCCAAAACTGTAAATAACGGGCTCAAGGGTGTATTCGCTCAACTTGTCAAATGCCGATGCCTCGGGGTTTAACACCATGATCGGGAGTGTTATCCCTGTTTTGCGGAGATACACCCCTTCATCAATATAGGCTACCGCCAAATAATCAACCTTGTTGTATTGCAATATGTTTGCCAGCTCGAAAGTGCCGCTGCCGTACGAAAATGCTTTTACCATGGCCATTACTTTTACACCCGGTTTTAGTTTACTGCGGTAAAAGTTGAGGTTATTGAGCAAAGCATTCAGGTTTATTTCCATCACGGTTTCGTGCGCCTTTTGCACCAGGGCACGGCTGATCGACTCAAACTCAAAGCTGCGCGAGCCCTTTATCAGGATGGTTTCTTCCCTGAAGTTTAGCGACCGCAGATGCTGCAGCAAGGAAGGCGTATCCGGGTAAAAATACTTTTCAGGCACATCAAATTCATCCTTATAAGTCGCCAGTGCCTCGCCCACGGCCACAAATTTATCTACCTTTTTGGTTTTTATCATTTCGGCCACCTGCTTATATAGCACCGCAGGCTGCAAGCCGCTCTGGAAAATATCCGATAGTATCAGCGTTTTTTTGGGATGCTGATTTTGCTGCGTCAAAAAATTAAGCGCGATTTCCAACGACTGGATATCCGAGTTGTAGGAATCGTCGATAACCGAGCAATTATTGATGCCGGTTTTTAGCTCCAGGCGCATACTCACGGGGTTCAGGTGCTCTATCCGCTCATCAGCTATGGCCGGACTATAACCCATAGCCAGCATCGTCGCCCAGCAAACCGTAGCATTTTCAACCGAGGCCTCGTCCTGGTAAGGTATCAAACATTCTATTTCCTCGCCTTTAAACCTGCCGCGGAGGTAAAAGTTTCTTTTGATAGCCGTTCCGCTAAAAACATAGAGGTCGGCTTGCTTAAACTTAGTGCTCCAGGTAAAGCATTCCTTCGCATGGATGTCATCGTTAAAATCAAGCAGTTGCTCGTAATTGTGGATCAGCAGTTTACTGTCTTTAAAAAGAATAAGCTTTTCTTTTATCTTTTGCTCGCGGCTTTCAAAACCTTCGTCGTGGGCAGGGCCAATATGGCTTAAAACGCCGACTGTGGGCTTAATAATTGGCTCCAGCCTTTGCATTTCGCCGGTTGTGGAAATGCCCGCCTCAAAAATACCGAGGCTGTTTTTTTCGTTGATCTGCCAAACAGATAGAGGTACTCCAATTTGCGAATTGTAACTTTTAGGGTTACGCACAATGTTTTTATCGGGACACATGAGCTGGTACAGCCACTCCTTTA
>Ga0068855_100000387_pt1 | contig 54152 bp, 42 predicted proteins | sample KBSCornC52_FD_66592 | JGI IMG/M metagenome (GOLD analysis project Ga0068855, IMG submission 66592) | Corn rhizosphere microbial communities from Kellogg Biological Station, Michigan, USA - KBS Corn C5-2 | ecosystem: Host-associated > Plants > Roots > Rhizosphere > Soil ... | reverse complement strand
CATTGCCTCCCGAAGCGCTTCCCTGAACTGTATTTCTCTCATCGTGATGTTAAATTCTTTTTTTTCGCACGCAAATATAAGCAATGATGTGTGATTTGCAATTGTACCTGCCCACCCTTGCGTTATAATTGTTACCCAACAAATATTTTACGAAAATGTGATGCTTATAACGAACAAACCACCCTCAAAAAGAACAGTTTGTTATCAAAGTGGTGACCGACGTCGCCTTTTGTCGCCTCAAAAATCTATTTTACCCTGAAATATTCGCTCACCACAGTATCCTTCGACATGTTGGATACCGACCGTTGCGTATACGAATTGGGGCTGGTTTTAAATATAGTAACCGTTACGTAAGCATTTTTAGGCAGTTTGGGGTATTGCGCAGCCGACGCAGCACTCATAGTTAAGGTATAGGAGCAATCGCTTGTCCATTTAACATCCAGCAATATTACCGGTGGTGGCTGCATGGGATTGTTTTCATCGCCAATAAATGTCTCCTTCTGTACAGCATCTGTACGTTCAATAATTTCGGTTTGTCCTTTATAGGTCGATTTGTATTTCCCGTTCCTGAATTGTTTGCAATCCGTTTGCGCCTGAGCGCAGGTTGCACTTAGCGAAACGATGAGAACTGTGCAGAGCAATAAATATTTCATGGAATAAATGTATTGGAAAATGGGGAATAAAACTTGCGAAGTTTAACTCGGATTGTTTATTTTTCAAAGGCCTCGTTGAGGGCTTCGCCGTTTTAAAACTTCGCAAGTTTGTCTCGGGTTCTTCTAACTGCCAACTCCAAACTGCCTACTGCCTACTTCTTCTCCCCCTTCATCTTCGAGGCTATCTCCAACGCTTTGTACGCATTAACAATACCACCCGTTTTGGAAAGTGAAGCAAAGTCAATTTTATCGGTTTTGCTGCCTGGTTTAAGTACCATAGTGCCGGTTAATGGCGTTGCCGATTCTAAAATCGCCCGTTTTACCTGGCTGGCGGTTAATTGCGGATAATATTCGCGGATTAATGCTGCAATACCGGCAACAATAGGCGACGAAAAGCTCGTCCCGTCTTCGGTATTAAATTCAGCGTCCATATCAATGGAGGTAACTTTAACACCGGGCGAAAAAATATCTACATTCTTTTTGCCATAGTTGCTAAAATCGGCCACCAGGGTTTCGCCCACTTTAGGGCCCGAAGCGCCAACGTTGATCACGTTGTCGGTAGTAGTGCCATCCAGGTATGTATCATTAGGGAATTCGGGATGAGCATCAACATCCTGTCCGTCGTTACCCGATGCCATTACCAGCAGCACATCATGTGCAGCAGCATATTTAAAGGCGGCATCAACCCATTCCTTATGGGGCGACAGCTTTTTGCCAAAACTCATGTTGATAACCTCGGCACCATGGTCAACCGCAAAGCGGATAGCGTTGGCAATGTCTTTATCGTACTCATCGCCGTTTGGCACTGCTTTAATCGACATGATGCGTACGTTGTCAGCAATACCATCAATACCATAACCATTATTACGTACCGCGCCAATCAGGCCGGCAACGCCGGTACCGTGCGAACAGTCGGGTGTTTTTAAAACGTTGTTACCATAAGGTTTGCCATCGTTAACATCAGGGTCGTTGGCCACAATGCGGGCGCGGGAGTCCAGGTCGGGGTTAACGGTGTTGTTTTGTTTGGCAAAATAATCGGTTATATCCTTTAAAACTTTTGCGTTGTTGCTGCTTTCGCCTATCTGTGTAAACACCGATTCCCACACCGTTTTACTTTGGTTAATGGTATCGTTGGTGGTATTTATCTTTTCCAGGTCCGATTTATTAAACGTTTGGTCCGATTTCAGGTTCAGCTGCCTTTTGATATAATAATTGGTAGCCGTAAGCACGTTCACTTCTTCGGTAAGGTCTTTAATCTCAGTTTGTGCCTTATTATATGTCGAGTCGTAAACGGCTTTTACCGTTTGCCAAAAAGCAAATTCTTTTTCCTGGCCGGCAGGGGCGGTGGTAGTGGTCAGGTATTTACCTTTTAACTTATTGTATTGCCTTACTTCTTCAACTGTTTCGGTATAATCAACCTTTCCATCGGCGCCGCCTAAAAAGTCCCAGCCGTGTGTGTCGCCTGGATAGCCGGCATCCTTTTTGGGATTAACCCACAAAATGCTTTTAAGGTCGTTTTGGGTGGTGTCAATCCCGCTGTCAATAGTGGTAACTACCACGGTTTTACTTTTTTTGCCTTTTAAAAACAAATAAGCCTGGTTTAAGCTCACGCCGTAATAACCATCGGTCTTCAGGTCCATCTGGTGCCAGTTCTTCGGCGGATCAGGTTCTTTTTTTGGTGCTTCCTGCCCGAAAACATTCAGGCTCATCAATAGCGCCCCGGATAACATCGCGTGCAGGGCGTAGGTTTTTAGTTTATGCATTTATATTAGTTATAGTTGTTGTACTGGTTGTAAGAGTTATAAAAAGTTGTAAGGGTTGTAGTTGTTATAAAGAGTTGTAAGAAGCGCAATTTTAACTTTTGCAACCCTTACAACCCTTTCAACATTTCCAACTTAATCCACCTTAACCCAACTTAATCCAACTCAAATTTAATTCCTTGTGCCAAGGGTAACGTTTTTGAATAGTTTATAGTATTGGTTTGGCGGCGCATATAAACTTTCCATGCATCCGAACCCGATTCGCGGCCGCCACCGGTTTCCTTTTCGCCGCCGAAAGCGCCGCCAATTTCGGCCCCGGAAGTGCCGATGTTTACATTGGCTATGCCGCAGTCCGATCCTCCGCAGGATAAAAATTGCTCCGCTTCGCGCAGGTTGGTTGTCATGATTGATGATGACAATCCCTGTGGGACGCCATTTTGTAAGGCGATAGCTTCATCGAGTGTTTTGTATTTGATAAGGTAGAGTATAGGCGCAAAGGTTTCGTGCTGCACAATGGCGTAATGGTTTTCAACCTCGGCAATGCAGGGCTTTACATAACAGCCAGAGGCATATTTTTCGCCTTCCAATTTGCCACCCGCTACTACAAAATTGGCCCCCTGGGCTTTGCCCTTTTCTATCGAATCTAAGTAAAGGTTTACTGCATCCTGGTCAATCAGCGGACCCATGTGGTTATTTTCATCCAACGGGTCGCCTATTTTTATTTGCTGATAGGCGCTCACCAGTTTTTGTTTAAACTGTTCGTAAACGCTTTCGTGGATGATGAGCCTGCGCGTACTGGTACAACGTTGTCCGGCGGTACCTACTGCGCCAAATACAGCGCCAATTAATGACATATCAAGGTCGGCATTTTCGCTGATGATAATGGCGTTATTGCCGCCCAGTTCCAGCAGGCTTTTGCCCAGTCTTGCGCCCACAGCGGCACTCACGGCCTTACCCATACGGGTTGAACCGGTAGCCGAAACCAAGGGCACGCGGGTATCGTTTGACATCAGCTCACCTATCTCCCTGTCGCCGATAACCAGGCAGGACACGCCTTCTTCAATACCGTGTTTTTTAAATATTTCCTGTGCAATATGCTGGCATGCAATGGCTGTTAAAGGTGTTTTTTCGGATGGTTTCCAGATACAAACATCGCCGCAAACCCAGGCCAGCATCGCATTCCAGCTCCAAACCGCAACCGGGAAGTTAAAGGCAGATATAATACCCACTATACCCAGGGGATGATATTGTTCGTACATGCGGTGCAATGGCCGCTCGCTATGCATGGTTAATCCGTATAACTGGCGGCTCAGGCCCACGGCAAAGTCGGCAATATCAATCATTTCCTGCACTTCGCCGTAACCCTCCTGCAGGCTTTTGCCCATTTCGTAGCTTACCAGTTTGCCCAGGTCCTGCTTTTTGGCCCGCAGGGCATCGCCAATCTCGCGCACAATTTCGCCGCGTTTTGGGGCCGGAACGGTGCGCCAGTTTACAAATGCTTTGGCCGCGGTCTCAATTGCCTGGTTATAATTAGCTTCGTCGGCTATTTTTACAGATGCTATTTTTTTACCGTCGACAGGCGAAAGAATGTCTTTTACCTTAGCATCGGGACTGCTTGACCAGTTGCTGCCGGTACTAAATGCCTCGTTTATGTCGTTTATATGTAAACGATTCAGAATTTCTGATAGATTGAAGTCCATAATAGTTACTTTTGCCAAAGGTAAAAATCTTTAAGGCATTTTATATCAACTCATCGTTTGCCGGTAAATTCATTTGCATTAATTATCAGGGTTTTGTAATTAATCGTGTTGACAATGTTTGAATGTTGATAACTAAATTGTATTATGGATGTTTATTACTTGTAATTTAAACTCATGTTAAGGCTGATAGAGCGAGTTTAAAGGCCTTGGCTGTATATGTTCTGAAACAAAATTGAATGGAAGAAGAATTTGAATTTGGTTTTACCGAAGATGCAAAGTTTTCGGTGGAACGGTACGAAGAAATGATTCGAAATCATGATCAGTACTTTTTTGATGCCCAGGCGTTTGAGAACATAATCGACTATTATATCGAAAAGAACGACCCGCCTAAAGCCTTACAGGTAGCCGAGTATGCCCGAAACCAGCATCCGTTTGCCGCAGTATTTTTAATTAAACAGGCCCAGCTTTTAGTGGTTACCAATAAGGTTGCCGAGGCATTTACCGCGCTTGAAAAAGCCGCTATGCTCGAGGCTTCCGATCCGGATATTTATTTGATCCGCGGGAACCTGTACGAGAGTATGGAACGTTATGGCGAAGCGCTGGAAAATTACGAGAAGGCGCTGGAATTAGCCGAAGATACCGACGAGGTGTTATTGCACATTGCCTACGTGTATCAAAACATGGGCGACTACGAAACTTCCATCACCTACCTTAAATTGTGCTTAAAACAAAACATGGAAAACCAGGATGCCCTTTACGAGCTGGCTTTTTGCTACGACGTACTGGACAACCAGCAGGAAAGCGTGGTTTTTTATGAGCAATATATTGATAACGAACCTTACAGCTACGCAGCCTGGTATAATTTAGGCAACGCCTTTACCAAGCTTGGTTTGTTTGAAAAAGCCATTGATGCATATGATTATGCTATCCTGATAAAAGACAACTTTGCCTCGGCCTATTTTAACAAAGGCAATGCCCTGGTTAACCTGGAGAAATATGCCGAAGCCATTGAGGTTTATCGCCATACTTTTGAATACGAGCAGCCCAATGCCGATACGTATTGCGCTATAGGCGAATGCTACGAAAAGCTGGAGCAGATGGACGATGCGCGGGCCTTCTACAAAAAATCGGTTAAAATGGACCCTAAGCTGGCCGATGCCTGGTTTGGCATAGGCGTTACGCTTGACTTTGAAGAACGTTATTTTGAAGCGCTCCATTTTTACAAAAAAGCGCTCGACCTGGATATTGCCAACGCCGATTACTGGTTTGCCATCGCAGATGCCGAGTACAAACTGGGCCACCTGGACGAAGCCGAACAGGCTTATGAAAAAGTGGTGGAGCTTAACCCGATTGATGTGGATGCATGGCTGGACTATTCATCTATTTTGTATGAACAACAACGCCTGGTTGATGCCATTGAGGTAATAGCCCAGGCCATAAAAAACAACCCTGATGCCGCCGAGCTTTACTACCGTATGGTAGCCTACTTATTTGCCAAAGGCGAGTACAACGAAGCGCTTGTGCAACTGGAACTGGCCCTGGCCTCGGACCCGGAAAAACATTATATCCTGTTTGATTATTTACCCCAGTTGCAAAAAAACAAAGTGATTGTGGATATTATTAATCGTTATACTAAGTAGTTGATAATTTGAAAATTTGGCAATTTGAGGATTTGAAAATGTGTATTGCTAAGCCTGATCAGTCATTTTCAAATTAGCACATCTTCAAATTTTCAAATCAAAAAAAGCCGAAAAATTTCTTTCAATTTTTCGGCTTTTTTATTGACCTTTGGCGCATTAAAACTTTTAGTTATAGTCTATAACTAATCCGCATTTATGAACTATCAGATGAATAATCTTCCGGAACGCACTGTTAAACCCCGAAACAGCGGCATTACCATGGTTATGGACAAGGGCTTGAGTTTAAGGCAGGTTGAAGATTTTATTGAGGTTGCCGGCACACATACCGATATTGTGAAGCTGGGCTGGGCTACCTCATATGTTACCCCAAATCTTGATAAAAAATTAGCAATCTACCGCGAAGCGGGTATCCCGGTTTACTTTGGCGGTACTTTGTTTGAAGCTTTTATTGTGCGCAATCAGTTTGATGATTATTGCCGCATCCTCGATAAATATAAAATGGAACATGCCGAAGTATCCGACGGTTCCATTGAAATTGAGCATGATGTAAAGTGCGATTATATAAGGAAGCTGAATGACCAGGTTACGGTTATATCCGAGGTGGGCTCCAAGGATGTTCAAAAAATATTTGCCCCTTATAAGTGGATCAAACTGATGAATGCCGAAATTGAAGCCGGCGCCTGGAAAGTAATTGCCGAAGCCCGCGAAAGTGGCAATGTAGGCATCTACCGCGATTCGGGAGAGGTGCGACAGGGCCTGGTGGATGAAATACTTACCCAAATACCCGCCGAAACGATCATTTGGGAAGCCCCGCAAAAAGCGCAGCAGACCTGGTTTATTAAACTGATAGGCGCCAACGTTAACCTGGGCAACATCGCCCCGGCCGAAGTTATTCCGCTGGAAACCCTTCGTTTAGGTATCCGCAGCGATACTTTCGATCATTTTTTGTAAGCCGGCAACGCTCAAAAATGTCATTTCGAGCGCGGGCGAGAAATCTTATACTGCTGCACACAACCGCTATACAAGTCCGTCCGGGCCTGGGACAAACTCCTGTAACAGCGTCCGAAATGTCATTTATACAATAATATCCCCTAAATTCACGCCAGATTTTACCCCACATGAAAAAAGCGATCTGCACATTCCTGGTAGTTTTTGCAACTGTTTCTGCGTTTTCGCAAAGCATGCCGCCGGTTAATGATGTGCCGCTTTTAACTGCGCAGGATTATCGCACTGCCGAAAACGTAGTTGTGCAGGTTGACGGCAATTTATTATCAACCCCTATAGATAAGGCCAATGAAGCAAGGCTCTATGCCGGGGTATTCCTGGTGCAATGGATAAACGGCACGCCTGATTTCGATTTTACCATCGAGCAAAAGCCGTTGAAATATTTAAAAAAAGATGCCGACCTCATCAGTGTGTATTGTGCCGCCTTGTCATCATTTGCCCTTAAATACCGCTCCGTTAAGGACCACAAGGCGCTGACTGTAAACGCTGTAAAAATATTTTTGGACTATGTTAACAATCCTGTTAATCACGTGGTCATCACTAAAAATTTAAAAAAGCTAATCGACGCAGATAAACAGGGAAACCTCGAAAGCTTTCTGAAACTTTAACCCGTATCATTTTTTCTGTGGATGAGCGTTACGGAATCTGCTATTTCTTCTTAATATTACACCCGGAAAGATAAACGTGCTGAAAACATTATCTCACTTCTCACGTCTTACATCTCATATCTGATATAATGAAACACTACGGTTTGATAGGCTTCCCGCTTTCGCATTCGTTCTCCAAAAAATTCTTCACCGAAAAGTTTGAAAGGGAACATATCACAGATGCCAAATATGATCTTTTCCCCATTGAACATATTTCGGAACTGCCGGGGCTATTAAAAGCACACCCACATTTGTGCGGGCTCAATGTTACCGTGCCGCATAAGATCAGTGTGCTTAAATACCTCGACTGGGTTCAGCACGATGCCAAATCGGCGGGGGCTGTAAATTGTATCCGCATTATAGCCGAAAGCCCGGTTGAGGCGGCGTTTTCAGGAGAGGTAGGCATTAAAGGGCACGATTTCCGGCTCGAGGGGTATAACACCGATATCTACGGCTTCGAACAGTCGTTAAAGCCCTTGCTGAAAGATCATCACGACCAGGCGCTGGTACTGGGCGATGGCGGAGCAGCAAAAGCTGTTAAATGCGTGCTGGAAGGCATGGGCATAAATTTCAGGATAGTTACGCGTAAAGCACATCCGGGCAACCTGTTGTTTAGCGAATTAACGGCGCATCATATCACACAGCACCCGTTAATCATCAACACAACACCACTGGGTATGGTACCCCATGTGAATGAATGCCCGCCCATTCCTTATGAAGCCATAACCGACGACCACCTGCTTTATGACCTGATTTATAACCCCGAAAAAACGCTTTTCCTGCAAAAAGGCGAAGAAATGGGCGCTACTATAAAAAATGGCTACGAAATGCTGATATTGCAAGCCGAAAAGAGCTGGGAAATATGGACATCAAAAAATATACACCCCTGAAACACGCGGCATTTATCATAGGGCTGTTATGGTGTTTCGCCTCCTGCAGTGGCAATCACGATTATTCGCCCAAACCGAGGGGTTTTTTCAGGATTGAGTTCCCCAAAAAAGAGTACCAGGAATATACCGGCGGTTGCCCCTTAACGTTTTTGTACCCCAAATACGCAGATATTGTGCCCGACAAAAACCCCGATGCCAAGCCCTGCTGGCTGAATATGCAGTTTAAGCAATTTAACGGCACGCTCCATTTAAGTCTCGAGCACATCAACTCAAAAAAGGAATTTGATCAGCTGATTGAAGACGCCCACAAACTCAGCTTTAAACACACTATTAAGGCTACATCTATTGACCAGGGCGTAATTGCGTATCCCGACAGAAAGATTTACGGCATTTATTATACCATTGAAGGCAACGCGGCATCGAATGTGCAGTTTTACCTGACCGACAGTACCAAACACTACCTGCGGGGAGCATTGTACTTTAACAACGAGCCCAGGCTCGATTCGATTCAACCCGTACTAACATTTGTGAAGCAGGATGTTAACCAGATGATCAAAAGCCTGAGGTGGCGTTGAAGAGATTGGAGATTAGAGATTAGGTAAGAAAAGAAGCGGCGAAAACAAAGTACTTTAACCCCTAATTTAAAGCTAATGTCTATTTTTATTTCGAAAACAATAAATTTGCGGACAAGAACTAATCACTAATTAACTAATCTCTAATCTCCAATTAACTAATCACTAAATTGAAAGCATATATTTTTCCGGGACAAGGCGCCCAGTTTGTAGGTATGGGCAAGGACCTTTACGAGCAATCTGAAAAAGGCCGTGAACTATTTGAGCAAGCCAATGAAATATTGGGCTTCAGGATAACCGACATTATGTTTGACGGGACGGTTGAGGACCTTAAACAAACCAATGTTACCCAGCCGGCCATATTTTTACATTCGGTAATACTGGCCAGCGTTTTGGGCGATAGTTTTCAGCCGGATATGGCGGCAGGTCATTCGCTGGGCGAGTTCTCGGCACTGGTGGCTTGCAAGGCCTTGTCATTTGAAGATGGTTTGCGCCTGGTGGCTGCCCGCGCAAATGCCATGCAAAAAGCCTGCGAGATCCAGCCGTCAACCATGGCGGCTATTATTGGGCTTGATGATTTTACTGTTGAAGATATTTGCCACCGCATCAGCGATATTGTGGTACCTGCCAACTACAACTGCCCCGGCCAGCTGGTTATATCGGGCACCATAGCCGGGGTTGATAAGGCCTGCGAAGAATTAACAGCGGCTGGTGCAAAAAGGGCGCTTAAGCTGAATGTTGGCGGTGCATTTCACTCGCCTTTAATGGAAGTTGCCCGTGTTGAATTGGCGCACGCCATTGAACACACCGAAATTAATCAGCCGGTTTGCCCTATTTATCAAAATATAGATGCAAAACCTTATACCGACCCGGCGCTGATAAAACATAATTTAATTGCGCAGCTAACCGGCCCGGTAAGGTGGACACAAACCGTTAAACACATGCTGGAAGATGGCGCAACCCATTTTACCGAAGTAGGCCCCGGAAGTGTATTGCAGGGACTGGTTAAAAAAGTTGACCGGCACATACCAACCGAAAGCGCTGTTATTGAATAAATATAAAAGCCATCCCCTAAAACAGGATGGCTTAATTTTTGGTTACTGTTTAAACTACTTATCAAATTGGGTGCACCAGGGAAAATACGTATTATGCTGGCATTGCTATGTGCCAGCCTGTTTATTACTGCAATTATTGCGCAAAATACGTATACCCCGGTAAATAACCTTTTCCAAACGGGTAAAACGCTCGAACAGAACCTGCAAAAGAAAGAGCGTGCGGTTAATAACGCCATTAATAAAAGCAGTACTTTTAACCAGTTAAAAAGCCTGCAGGACCATCCGGATACCGCTCTCAAATTTATCCAGTACTTTACTACCGATAGAAGCACATGGTTTATCACACTAAAAAAAGATAGCCTGCTTTTTTGGAGCGGCGTAAAAGTTATACCGGAAAATACCCAAATAATAAAAGAAGGCTATTCCTTTCAGCAGGAGGCCAATGGCTATTACGAGGTGATCAGGAAAAATGAGGGCGATTTTTCGGCGATTTTTTTTATCCCGGTAAAACTGAATTATCAGATCCAAAATCAATTCCTGAAAAACACCTTCGCCACCGATCTGCTTAAGGACGATAATATTGAAATTGCAGATTTCACCGACAAAAGTTTTTACAGTGTCCACGCAGTTAACGGCCAGTACCTGTTCTCGGTCAAATTAAAAAACAAGGTGATTAACCTCACCTATTACCGGTACGAGTGGGCGCTGTGGCTGCTAACATTGCTTTCGTTTTGCATATTGCTCAATAATATTTGCGGGTATTTTGCATCAAAAGGTTACGTTATTTTGTCGTTTGTTATCCTGGCCACATTTATCGTTGCAATAAGGTTTGCTAACCTCCATTTCGACTGGCCCGACATTACCCATAACCTAAAACTGTTCGACTCGAAATTATACGGATCGAGTAAGCTTTATCCTTCCCTGGGCGACTTATGCCTTAATGTTTTATTTATGTGCTGGTTTATGGTGTTTATGTACAGCCAGCGTAAACGAATCTTAAAGCGTACCCTGGGAAAATGGATCAGCTATCCCATTTTTATCTGCTTCGTAGCTATTTTAATCGTAGTATCCACCTCATTTGTAAACCTGTTTTACGGGCTGGTTATTAATTCAACCATCACGTTCGATGTAAGCAATGTGCTTAACCTGTCGTTTTACAGTTTACTGGGCATTTTAATGCTTTGTTTTGCCTTCCTCATTTTTTTTCTGCTGGTCGAGGTTTTATTAACTATCAACACCAAACTATCGGTACCTAATCCACAAAAGGCCATTATTTTTATCATTGCTATAGTAGCATCAACCGTAGTAAACGCATACTACGATCAATTTTCACTTTTTTACCTTCTTTGGGCCGGCCTGGTATTTTACCGCGCTTATGCTTACAGCGCGAAAGGCGGCGTACTCGACTCCGCTTCGGTGGCTATGATCATCCTGGTGTGTGCGCTTATTTCTTCTATAAAACTCAGTTATTTCGAATCAGTTAAGGAAAAAGATACCCGCAAAAAATTTATTCAAAAGCTGGAAGCGCCGGACGATCTCAATGCCGATGATAATTTCAAAAGCATAGAAAGCCAAATCACAGCCGATACGTCGCTTATCCAGTATTTTAATGATAGCAAGCACAGCGCCAACTATACCAAAACACGCCTGCAAAAGGTTTATTTTAACGGGTACCTCTCCAGGTATAATATTGATATTTACGAATACAATAAGGACGACAAAGCTATATCGGATGATAACAGCTACGATCTGAGTGTTTTTAAAGATGAGGTGCTTTACAGTGCACAAAAGGTATCCGCCCATTTTTACCGCGAAAATGATGCGTTTGGCGTATTGAGTTACTTTGCTATAATTCCGCTGATGCAAAAAGGCGAGAAAAAGGGCACCATAGTAATTGAACTGAAATCGAAACCTTTGCAAACAGCAGCCTCTTTTCCGGGTTTGTGGATCGATGGCGAGTCAAATACCGATAACCTGTACCGCGATTATTCATACGCTTTTTATACCGACGATAAACTGGTAAGCCAAAACGGCAATTTTGTATATGACCTGGAAAACACCCGGTTAAAAGGGCAACCCGGGCAGTATACTTTTAAAAACACACACTATAATGGCGATTTGTGGTACATGCGTTTTACAAGTTACAGCCATTTGATTTATAAAACCAGCCCCAGAAATCTTATCGTTGTGAGCAAAGAAGACAGGCCACTGTTTTTCACTGTAGCCTCCCTCACTTTCTTTTTTGTGCTGTTTTTGCTGTTTACGGTCGCCGTTGTTACCATGAGGTGGCTTTGGTTGCGGATAAAGATTTTAACCATAAAGAATAACCGCCTCCGCTGGAGTTTCAAAGTGAACTTCGACATGGTATTGTATAAAACGCGGATACAGTTTTCGATGGTGTTTGCAGTTGTGGTAACCCTGATATTGGTAGGTGTAATTACCTTTTTTTCGATAAGCACCGAATACCAGACCCAGCAGGATAAAACGATACGCGATAAGATCAACAAAATAACTTCGGCATTTGAAGGCACAAAATATAGCAGGTACCTGGCAAATGTTAGCGAGGAAGCACAGGTAAACTTTGACGACTTTGCCAACACCTACTCGGCCGACCTTTCGTTATTTGACCTTAAAGGGCGACTACTGGTTACCACTCAGCCAAAGATATATGAAGACGGCCTGCAGGCCCCGCGCATGAATGGCCGTGCTTTTGTAAAACTTGCGAATCAAAAATTATCAGAATACGCTAACGACGAAAAGATAGCCTTGCTAAGCTACAAAGCAGCCTTTATGCCGGTACGCAACAACAACAGCGAAACAATTGCCTACATTGAACTACCCTATTTTGCTAATGAGTCCGATTATCGCGAGCGGGTGGGTTCGTTGCTTAATATTATGATAAACGTTTATGCGGTGGTATTTATCGCTATTGGCTTATTTGCTGTATTTATAGCCAGGCAAATTACATCGCCCTTAAGTTTTATACAGTACAGCCTGAGTAAAACTATGTACGGTAAAAAGAACGAACCTATTAAATGGGACCGCGACGATGAAATTGGCGCGCTGGTGAAGGAATATAATAAAATGATAGCGGCGCTTGAAAACAGCGCACAAAAACTGGCGCAGTCCGAAAGAGAAAGCGCATGGCGCGAAATGGCCAAACAGGTGGCGCACGAAATTAAAAATCCGCTAACCCCCCTGAAGCTGGGTTTGCAGTTGCTCGATAAATCATGGAGAGACAAGGACCCTAAATTTGATCAAAAGTTTGAGCGCTTCAGCAAGTCATTTGTAGAGCAGATTGAAAGCCTGTCGTCTATAGCCTCCGAATTTTCGGCCTTCGCCAAAATGCCCGAAACCAGGCTGTCGCAGTTAAATGTTTTTGATATTTTAAACCAGGCGGTAACCATTTTTAAGGAAATGGATAATATTAAAATTAATTACACAGCACCCGACGCGCAGTTTTTTATAAATGCCGATCGCGATCAGCTGTTACGCTGCTTTAATAACCTGTTAAAAAACGCTATCGAAGCAACCTTGCCCAATAAATTAGGCGTTATTGAGATAAACCACCTGGTTACCAGCAAAAATGTGCTGCTTACCATAAAAGACAATGGCGAAGGTATTCCCGAAAATCTGCGTGAAAAAATATTTGAGCCCAACTTTACCACAAAAAGTTCGGGAACAGGATTGGGGCTGGCCTTTGTGAAAAACTCCATCGAAAATGCCGGTGGTAAAATATGGTTTGAAACCGTAATTGGCGAAGGCACCACATTTTATATCAGCCTGCCTACGGTGTAAAATACCGAATGATATTAAGTTAAAAAGAAAAGAGGTTTAATATTGAATAATAAATAATGAATTTCGAACGCCAACTTCATTATTGGATATTGGGAGTTCGGTGTTCGATATTAATTCTTTTCACTTAATATGCTTCTTGACTGACCGGATTCCTGCTTAAAGTATCCGCATAACCAACCGTAATCATTGCAACAAAAAACGCCAATCAAATTGTCCCGTCGCGGAAGGCCAATTTGATTGACGTTGATGAAATCCCTTTTCAAGGATAGCCAGGCGTTTATTTCAATTCGAAACTTGTTTTACCCATGGTAAAGCCATCAGCATAAAGCAATACGGTATAGCTGCCCTTTTGGAATGCGGCCGGGTTTACCCAATCTATGGTGTACTGGCTGCCATCATCCTTAAAGTCGATAGACGTTTTGTAGGTATACTGCAATTCTTGTCCATCGGAGGTAAAGTTTGCTGCGTCAGTCGGCGTGATTAGGTTGCCGGTTGGGTCAATAATCCGCACAAAAATATCGTGCATGCCTTTTTCAGCCAGGGCATTGCTCGCCACGGTAAAGTTAATTTTAATCTTTTTAGCCGGCGAAGCACGTTTGGTATCAATCTCCTTACCGCTTCCTCTTACTTTATAAGCAACAACATCGGCAGCGCCTACCTTCAATGCGGCGCCTACTTTAACTTTTGCGCCAAGGTCCTCGTTCTGCTTGGTAAGCACACTATCCTTTTTAGCGGCGGCCTTAGTTGTTGAAACCAGGGTGCTTTTTAAGGTATCGTTTGCCGAAGCTAATGTGGCATTTTGTTTTTTCAGCTCTTCAATATCAGCAGTGTATTTGGTTACAAAATACCGCAGTTGCTTAACATCTTCCTGTGCCTGGTCAAGCTCTTTTTGGGTGAGTTTGCCCTTGGCCAGTTGCGCACGTAAAACCTTAATTTTCGACTGCAGCGAATCGTTTTTGGCTTGCATTTCTTCGGATAGCTTTGCTTTGCCGGTGTTTACCTGCTCAATTTGGGCTTCCAGGCTGTCCAGTTCGGTTTGTAATCGGGTTTTTTCATCATTCTGGTAAACAACACGTGTATCCGATTTATTTTTTTGTAAGTACAAGTATACATCCGTAGCCAGCAAAGCCAATACCACCACTATAAGGAAGTAAATGACGTTTGAGTTTCTTTTAGGTTGTTGCCCTGTTTGGTTTTCCATAGCAATTGTTTTTAGTTTTAGTTTTAGTTAGCTGTGCCGGGGTACAAAGTATCGGCATAAAAATTGAGTTAAGAAAAATTGTTTGTTTTAACAACGGAATTAATAATCAGGTTTTAAAAATAACGTATCAAATCGGGAAAAAATATCAAGAAACTTTTAAACTATTATTTAATCAAGTGGTTAAAAATAATACAATATGATTAAAACACAAAATACCGACAATTATTATACCCGATACTAAATCTGCAATGGTATCAGTTTATATCTTTGCAGCTTTTAATAACTTAATTAATTTAATGTACATCTGCCGCCGCTTAGCTTTCTTTATTTTTTTATGGGTTGTTTTAATACAAGCGCAGGCGCAGCAGGCACCCGTTCAGCCGGCGCCGGTACAGGCCTCGCAAACTATCCCGGCCAAGGCCCCTGTTGAAATAAAGGGCGATCCGAAGCGCGAATTCAGGGGCGCATGGGTGGCTACGGTGGAAAACATCGACTGGCCCAGCCGCCCGGGATTAACCACCGATCAGCAGAAAAAAGAATTAACCACCCTGTTTGACTTTTTGCAGCAGGCAGGCATGAACGCTATTATGTTCCAGATAAGGCCTGCCGCCGATGCCTTTTATGCCAAAAGCCGCGAGCCATGGTCCAAATGGTTAACTGGCAAACAGGGCCAGGCGCCCAATCCTGCTTATGATCCGCTGGAATTTGCCATTAACGAGGCCCACAAACGCGGCATGGAGCTTCACGCCTGGTTTAACCCCTACCGCGCCACCAACGATGCCAAATATTATTTACTAAGCCCAACACATATCACCAGGATAAAACCCGAATGGTTTTTTATTTACGGCGGCTTAAAATTGTTTGACCCCGGCATTCCCGATGTGCGCGATTATATTGTGAAGGTTTTTTTAGATGTAGTTGATAATTACGACATCGACGGCGTACATATGGACGATTATTTTTATCCGTATAAAATTGAAGGCCAGCATATAAATGATGCCGAAACCTTTAAAAAATATGGCGGCAGTTATATCGACATCAACGACTGGCGACGGCACAATGTGGATACCCTGATTAAAATGCTGGACGACAGCATCCACAAACACAAACCCCGCGTTAAGTTTGGCATCAGCCCTTTTGGGGTTTGGGCAAATAAGTTTCAAAACCCGCTGGGCTCCGATACGCATGGATTACCATCGTATTACGAACTGTTTGCCGACTCGCGCAAATGGATAAAAGAAGGTTGGGTTGATTATATAAACCCGCAGATATATTTCCCGATTGGTGACCGCTCAGTCCCTTTTGAAAAGTTGCTCGACTGGTGGAGCGATAACACCTATAACCGGCATTTGTATGTGGGTATGGCCGCCTACCGGATAGGGGAGCATCGAAAAGGCAAATTCAGGGATGACCCCTCGGCTATTCCTGCCGAGATAAAATATCAGCGCAATAACCCCAGGGTACAGGGCAGCATTTATTTTAGCGCCAAATCGCTTGAAAATAACCCACTGGGCCTAACCGACTCATTGCGTGATAACTATTACAACTCCATGGCTTTGCCGCCGGTAATGCTTTGGCTCGATTCGATACCGCCTAACCCGCCGCTTAATTTTTCGGCTACGCTGAATGTAAAAAATACGGTGGATTTAAAATGGGCGACGCCGCTGCCCGCAAAAGATAACGAGCCTGTTTATGGTTATGTGGTGTACCGTTTTGAGGGCAACGAAAAAGTAAACCTGGAAGACCCCAGTCATATCCTGAACATTGCCTATAACAGTAATACGACCTTTACGGATGAGACGGTGGAGAAGGGGAAGACCTACCTGTATGTGGTAACGGCAATAGACAGGATTAAAAACGAGAGTGAACCCTCGCCAACGGTAGCGGCCATCGTAAAAAATTAGCGATACAGCAATCTTAACTGTTCATTACTGCGCCGCAATTGATATCGATAGCCTGCCCGGTGATGGATGCCTGGCTTAAGAGGTAGGCCACCAGGTCGGCAATCTCCCCGGGCTCGCTCATACGCCGCAGAGGGACACTCTGCATGGCTATATCATAAAACTCCTGTTTGGTAATGCCTATACCATCGGCTATTCCCTGCAGGCCCTGTTGTGCCATGTCAGTATCTACCCAACCGGGACAAATAGCATTCACCAAAATGTTTTGCGAGGCATACTGAACGGCCCATGACCGCATTAAACCCAGCAAGCCCGCCTTGGAGGTGCAATAAGCCGAATAATTTGCCACACCCAGCCTGGCCAGTACCGAGGATGTGATAAGGATATGTTTTGTGCCAGCTGCTTTTTGCAGGTTTGGCAAAAAGGTATTTACAAAATTATAGGTGCCTGTTAAGTTTGTTTCAATGATCTCGTGCCAGCGGTCATCAGGTCCCCAGTGGTTTTCGCCGCCAATGCCTGAGTTGGCTACCAGGCCATCTATAACTAAATCACCCAGGCCAGTGGCAACGGCGCTTAAGCTATCCTTGTATTTAATATCGACAGTAATAACCTGGTGTTTGCCGTTGCCAAGCGCTTTAAGGGTTTGTTCAAGGTTTGCAACATTACGTCCCAGCAAGAGGCAGTTATTGCCATCGTTGCTCAGTTTTTGTGCTATCGCCCTGCCAATCCCGCTGCCGGCACCGCTAATCAGGTATGTTTTGTTCATATTCGAAAAGTTTTAATATACGTCTCCACCACGCAAACCACCCCTGAATTCAGGAGCGGCCGAAGGAGTAAAAAAAGGTAGTGCGAGGAATAGCCAATGCTCGTATGCTCCAAAACCTACGCTACACGTTGCCATTAATTATTCATGGCTTCGCCTAATGAAACTAAATAATTTTCATCAATTTCTCCTTTGTGGCTTTCTAAAAAGCCGGTGACCTTATCGCCTTCATCAGCAAATGCCGCTTTCAAAGCTTTTTTTGAGAGTAGCAGGGGTTGGTAATTATATGTACTTAAGTTTTGAATATAATATACGTCGTGGTCAACGTATTCATCATCTTCGTGCCCCGTAGTTACTACGCCGTCGCTTCTTAAGTTTGCGGGCTCGTATTGAGTGTTGGTTAGCTTGTATATTTTATATTTTGCCCCCGCGCTTATAACCCGCGAATATAAAACTGTACTTATCCCGGTCATCATCTCGAAAGTATATGGCTTGTTTTGTTGATCGAAAAGCACAAAACCCCTTATCTGGTTTTTATCGGCAACATTTACTTTCGCCAGGTCAGTAGTATAATACAAGTCGCCATCCATTTTATCGTAATTAAAAAGCATCGATTGGCCCTGCACTATCTGTCCCCTGGGCCTGACAATATAGCCATGAACCCATTTGGGGAACAGGAAACGGCTGCCGTTTATTTGAACAATAGTTGAATACACCACGGCATTGTTATAGCCGTAGGATGAACCAGGGTGCACTTCGACATGTCTTTTAAACGATTCGTTCATTACCTCCATGTCTTTAGTTTTAGCAATTACCATAGCTGGCTTCACATAAGCCGGATCTTTTTTAAGTACTATATCAAGAGTTTTGTGCCCTGCCGGGTCAATATCGGTGTTAATGTACCCATCACAACTTACCTCAACTTTTGATGAATCAGTCAGCGGTAAAGAATATATCCCAAGGGTATCAGCATAAACCGCAACGCCGGTTGTTTTGTCGAGTAAAAACGCGTAAGATAAAGATTCGCCGCCCTCGCTCCTCACCACACCGGTGAGTTTAACCTTTTGAGCAAATGCAAATTGAGACAATGTAAGGAACAAAGCGAACAGAAAAATTTTTGTTTTCATTATGATTTGGTTAGGCATTATGCCGGTTGGTTAAAAATTTATTAACGGTGTTTTTTAATTTTTATTTTGAAAAATGTTAATTGTTGTGAAGCTTATTCTAAAAATGAAAAACTATTGGTTTAAGGCCTCTCCCTAAGTACTAACGGTTCATCGCATCACCAAGGACAGCCAGGTATTCATCGTCTATTTTACCGTTATGGGCCGCCAAAAAACCGGTTATCTTATCACCCTCTGAAGCAAAGGCTTCCTTTAGCGCCTTTTTTTTAAGTGACAACGGCTGCAGGCTTTTTGTGACAGCATTTTGTACGTAGTAAGCATATTCGTCAGCATATTCATCATAATTATTTCCGCTTGATGTCATGCCATCACTTTTATAATTGGCGGCAATAAATTTAGTTGTCGTGAGCTTGTATATGCTGTATTTAGGGCCGGTGCTTATTACCTGTGTAAACAAATTATTGCTCACTCCGGGCACCAATTCAAAAGTGCACGGTTTGTTTTTTGGTGTAAACAACACAAAGCGTTCAATGAGGTTTCTGTCGGCCAGCAGCACCGAGGTTTGATCCTGTGTTAAATAGAGATCACCGGTGGTTTTATCGTAATTTAAAAGCAGCGATTGTCCTTGCACAATTTGTCCATTTGTCCGTATCAGGTAGCCGTGCACCCATTGGGGGAATAAAAAACGACTGCCAACGGTTTCCTTTATGTTTGAAAATACCAGTGTGCCGTTATTGGCGTATGCCGGGCCCTGGGATGTGGCGGTGTATGTTTTAAAAGCATTGTCCATGCTCTCCATATCCTTGCTCTTTGCGCCATCGGCAGCAGCGGCGGTGTAAGCAGGATCTCTTTTCAAAATTATATCAATGGTATTGTGCCCGGCCAAATCAACAGGGCTGGCAAGGTATCCCCTGCAACTTACCGTTACCTGCGAAGAAGGCGTTACCGGCATCGTAAACATTCCTGCAGAATCAGCATAGGCGGCATTCCCATTATTTTTATCATGCAAAAAAGCATACGGCAAAGGCATCCCGCTTTCGTTTTTCACCGTGCCCGATAGCGTAGTTGCTTGTGCCATACCCATTTGCCAGGCCGCAGCAAATAAAATAAAGGCAAGGATATGTTTTTTCATGGTATGTTAAGGCAAAAAAGCATTGCTCGTTTTATAAATTTACGAAATATTAGCGCTGTTTGAAACAGGTTACATTATATAATAAGCAAATTTTTTTAGATAAGGCTTTTCAGCGACGTGTTTATTCCTTTGTTCAATTATGTCCGCCTCAGCCTTAGCGACAGCGGCTTATCTGTTTTCCAAACTGATCAGCCCCTTTTTGATCAACCTTTTCAGGTAGATATCGATTTCCAAATCGCCCATGCCATAAATTGTTTCCGACTGCCAAAAAATGCTCAATATTTCGGGCCAGGTTTTGTAGCCGTTGTTATACACTTCCAGCAATTTTTGCTCAATATAATTAAGGCCTTTTTCGTCGGTGAGCAGGCGTTTCAGTTGGGCTGCAAGAGCCGGTTTTAAGTTTTGCAGGTTGCCCCAAAAATCGGTAGCATGTAAAAAGGCTCTCAATTTTTCTTCGTCGCGGCTTACGTAAACGGCCCATGCTTGTTTAGCCAGCGTAAAATCCATTTCGTTGAGTTGTACGCGGATATTATCATACAAATATTCCAGCTCTTCGCCTGTTAATTCGCCCATCCCTCCAAAGCGTTCCTTGCCCGGGAAATCTGCCGGGCAGATCAAATAAATGGCCGGTACAGACAGATCGGTTTTTTGTTCTAAGTAGGCTATTACACCCAGCATATTTGCCTGGCAATGCAGGTCGTACTCAAACCACAGATTTATTTCGCAGTACCCTTCTTCCAATTTAGCTAACTGGTCAAGTACCGCGTGCTGGTAATTGCCGGGCACTTCGCTAAAAGTATCGCCTATCCACTCCGACCGGTTCCGCCAAAAATCAGCTGAGGTAATATTTTCCGCCAGCGGCCCCTCCGATAGCACTTCGCGCCAAACCAGTACATCGCCCTCAAGGCCGGTATCTTCAAAACTCTGGGCGGTACTATCGCCATTAAGGATGTGGAGAATGCTCATGTTTTTGGAGGTTAATGCGTAAAGCTATGATTTTTGTGGGAAGTCGGGAAGTCCGAAAGACGGAAAGTCCGAAAGATAAGAAGAAAGCAGTTTTCGTTTATAAAGCGTGAAAACTTCCGCAATCGAAGTTCCGTCCCGATAGCTATCGGGATCCGAATTCCATTCATTCCCCCAGCAGTGCCCTTAAAGTTTCCAGCGTATCCGCCTCTTCTTTGGGTTTATCCTGCCGCCATCGTAAAATTCTTGGAAAACGTAACGCTATCCCCGATTTATGCCGCGTTGATTTGTTTATCCCTTCAAAACCTATCTCGAAAACCAATTCGGGTTTTACCGTGCGCACGGGGCCGAATTTCTCGAGGGTGTTACGTTTGATAAAGTAATCCACTTTGTTAATCTCGGCATCCGTAAGACCTGAGTATGCTTTGGCAAAAGGCACCAGTTTATCACCATCCCAAACAGCGAAGGTGTAATCGGTGTACAGATCGGCGCGGCGGCCGTGGCCCTTTTGGGCGTAGATCATCACCGCATCAACCGATAGCGGGTCGATCTTCCATTTCCACCAGTCGCCGCGCTTGCGCCCAACCTGGTAAGTGGCGCTTGTGCGTTTCAGCATAATGCCCTCGGCTATCATCGCCCTTGATTGTTCCCTGGTGTCGCCCAGCTCATCCCAGGTGCTAAAAGGTATTAATGCCGACAGGTTAAACAAGGTAGGATAGGGTGTTTCAGCCTGCAACTTCTCCAGTATCAGCCTGCGCTCGGCTTGTGTTTTGTAGCGGATGTCCTCGCCTTTATATTCCAGGCAATCGTAGGCTATTACTGCAACAGGGCTTTCGTCAAGTATTTTTTTAGTTAGATTTTTGCGACCGATGCGGGTTTGCAGCACATTAAAGGGCAGTGGCAAACCATTTTTAAAGCTCAGCAATTCGCCGTCTAGCACGGTGCCATCAGGGAGTGCATTTAAAAAGGGATGTAACTCTGGGAATTTATCGGTGGCCAGGTCTTCGCCACGGCTCCAGATAAATATTTCGCCACCCCGCTTAATCATTTGTGCACGGATGCCGTCCCATTTCCATTCGGCTTGCCATTCCTGTTCATCGCCCAAAGCAATTTTCAATTCATCAGCCGATTTTTGCTTTTCCGAAGTTTCCTGAATCGGATAAGCGAGGAAGAAAGGATACGGACGTGAGATATCGTCGCTGGCATCCTGGTCCTGCATCAGCTGACTGTAACTATAAGCCTCCGGCATCCAGTTACCCATGATGCGATGGGTTAGGATTGGCGCATCTATGCCCGAAATCTCGGCGAGCGCCTTTATCACCAAACTTTGCGATACCCCTACGCGGAAGCCGCCGGTAAGCAATTTATTAAATACAAAGCGTTCGCTGCTATCCAGCATCGCCCAGGAATCAATCAGCCATAATTTCTTTTCCTCTTCAGTTTTATTGCCCAGGGCGTTTATTTCGCTTATCCAATCGGTAAGCGTTTTGCTGCTGTTGCCGCGGTGCTGGGGCATCAGCAGGGCCATTGTTTCGGCCAGGTCGCCCACTACATGATAGCTTTCTTCAAATAGCCAGGCCGGGATGCCGGAGGCTTCTATTGCCCAGTTGCGCACCAGCGTGGAGTTGATCTGTCTTTTGGGTTTGCGGCCTGCAAACAAGGCCAGCATGTGCATTTTGTCGCTATCGGGAACACTGTTAAAATAGTTTTTGAGCACCTTAACCTTTTCGTTGGTTTTGTTGGTTTCATCAAGAGATAAAAATAGTTGCGCGAATGATCTCATGAGCCGCTCCCTTCCACATCATTGGCAACAGCTTGTTCTGCTTCGGCCGCAGGTTGATCGGCAGCTTCTTCATCCGCCCCATAAAGCGTGTGTACCTCGTGTGCATCGAAACCAATCTCATTTAAATACCGGGCAAAGGTAGCAGTATAACCGTGTGTCAGGTAAACGCTCTCGCAGCCGGTAGCGTCAATAGCGCTGATGAGACCATCCCAATCGGCATGGTCCGACAGTACAAAACCCCTGTCGGCGGCCCGGCGGCGTTTAGCCCCGCGAATAGCCATCCAGCCCGAGCAATAGCCAAAACTATAAGGCAGAAACCGCCGCATCCAGGGTGTGCCCACTGACGATGGCGGCGCCAGGATAATACCTTTGCGCACTTCGTCCTTTGATGATTCGGGCGTTATCCGTTCGGTTGGGTTAAGTATTATGCCGTTGCGCCTCAAGGCCTCATTAGTGTTCTCGATAACGCCGTGCGTATACACTTTACCGATAGAAAGATCGAGATTTTGGAGGATGCGCTGCGCCTTGCCCAGCGAATACCCCACCAACACCGTGGCAACATTTTGCTGTTGATTGGTGCGCCACCAGTTATTAATATCGTTAAAAACCGAAGCCTGCGGTTTCCATTGGTAAACGGGCATCCCAAAGGTACATTCAGATATAAAATGATGGCAAGGTACCGGTTCAAAAGGTGTTGAAATGCCATCATCTTCTACTTTATAATCCCCCGATACTACCCAAACCTCACCCTGGTACTCTACCCTTATTTGCGCCGAGCCGATGACATGACCCGCCGGGTGTAAGGAGATCTGCACACCGTTTTTCATCACCTTTTCGCCGTAAGCAACGGTTTGCAGGTTGATCGGTCCTAAACGATAGAACAAAACCTCCCTGGATAGTTCATGCGCCAGGTAATGTTTATTGCCGATGTAGGCATGGTCGGCATGGGCATGGGTAATTACCGCGTTGTCAACCGGTTTCCAGGGATCGATGTAAAAGCCTCCCTGTGCGCAGTAAATGCCTTTGTCGGTAAATTCAAGCAGTGGTTTTTTTGCCATACCCCTAATTAACCATCAATATACAAATAGGTTTTAAACAACAAATCCCGGCTAACCGGGATTCATTGTAAAAAAAAATCGTTTAATAATATTTAGTTTACCGGAATGGTCTCTTTGTTGCTGGTAAGTTTATTATCCAAACCAATAAGGTCTGTCAAAATCTGACCGGCTTCTTTCCTTAAAAAGTCAAGGTCCTCGTTTCTTGGTTTTGTCTCACCTTTCTTGAGTGGCGGAAGGCCCATAGCAACCCTGCGGTCGTTTTCGTTGTCGACTGATTTTTTGTCATCGGCCTCACGTTGTTTTTTCAGCTGCTCCTCGTTTAACACTATGCTTTTTTCGTCCTGGTGCTTTTTAAAGGCAGCAATATCATCCAGCAGGTATTTAAAACTTGGGCTGTTGGCCATACGCTGGTCATGCAGTTTTTGCAGCTGTGGTAAAACCGGGGCAAAGTCGCCCACCCTTGTAAAATCTGATTTAGCTATAATATCAAATGGCATAGCCGATGGTTCGGTATCTTCACCGTATTTATCCATCGGGATTACCGAAGGGAACTGGATATCGGGCATAACGCCTTTATGCTGGGTTGAGTTACCAGTGATACGATAAAATTTGGCTATAGTTAAGTTTAACTGGCCAAAAGTGCTTTGGCTACCAGTTGAAACTGGCTTTTGGCTCTTGCCCATTAAGGAAGCTATGCGGTCCTTCAATGAAGTTGGCACCACCCTGTCAAGGTCGATGGCGTTTTGTACCGAGCCTTTACCATAGGTTTGCGTACCGATGATAATGCCGCGACCATAATCCTGTATAGCGCCCGAGAAGATCTCGGTAGCCGAAGCACTGAAACGATCGACCAATACAGCCAGCGGACCTGCGTAAGCGACAGAAGGATCTTCGTCCTTATCCTGCTCAACCTGGTCTTTTGAATCGCGCACCTGTACAACGGGGCCGGTTTTAATAAACAAGCCGGTAAGCTCAATAGCTTCCATCAGCGAGCCGCCACCGTTTTGGCGCATATCCATTACAATGCCGTCCACGCCTTCTTGTTTCAACGAATCAAGCAGGAGTTTCACGTCATGCGTCGTGCTCTTGTAGTTAGGGTTGCCGCTTTTGTAATCGTTAAAATCGATATAAAAGGCAGGAACCGATATGATACCTATTTTGATGGTTTTGCCATTGCTGATATAGGTTTTGATCTCTTTTTTAGCAGACTCGTCTTTTAAAATAATCTTTTCGCGAACCATTTCAACAATTTTTGGCTTGGCGGATACGCTTGCACCTTTTGGCAGCATTTCCAGCCTTACAATGGTCCCTTTGGTGCCGCGGATAAGCGCTATCGCATTCTCAATACGCCATCCCACAACATTTTGGAACTCGCCATCCTTGCCCTGGGCTACGGCTACAATACGGTCATCAACACCAATCTGTTTGCTCTTATCAGCAGGGCCGCCCGGAACAATTGAACGGATAATGATATAGTCGTTTTCGGTATTTAAACCGGCGCCTATTCCTTCCAGCTGGCGCGACATTTCGATATTAAAGTTGGCCGCATTAGCCGGATTAAAATAGCTGGTGTGCGGATCAATAGCTTCGGTAAAGGCATCCATAAACAGCTGGAACACGTCCTGGCTGTTGAGCTTGTTAACCTGCGCCAATAAATTTTCGTAACGCTTTTTTAGTGTCTCTTTATCTTTTACCAGGTCGGGATTGGCTAATTTTAAGTTCAGCAGGTCGTATTTTACACGAAGAGTCCAGGTTTTATCCATCTCGGCCTGCGATCCTATCCATGGCAGGTTATCGCGGTCGTAAACAAAGTTTTCGCCCTTATTGAAATCGAAATTATTGTCCAGCTGCGCTATCGAATATTTTATATGCTCGATATACCTTTTTTGGTACACATTAAACATGTAGAAAACATCATTAAGGTTGCCGCTTTTTACATCGTCATCCAAAACGGTTTTGTATTTATCAAAATCGGCCACATCCGATGCCAGCAAATAATTGTGGCTTTCGTCCATCAACTTTAAATAGCGGTTGTAGATCACCACCGAAAGCGAATCGTTAAGGGGCACCTTTTTATAGTTGTAGTTGGTGATCAGTTCGGCAACAGTTTTGCAAACAACACTTTCCTGCTCATCGGGCTGTAAATCATTAGAGCCCGGTACTTTTACCGGTTTTGATGCAGCGGCATGGCATGCCAGGGCGGTGCCTATCACCAGCAATAAATAACATTTCTTAAACATATCTTTTACCTTCTTTAAGTCGGGAATTAAATAGAACATCAATATTTCGGCCAATTAATTTGCTAATGTAAATAATAAATAAAAAGAGACAGTCTCAATGCTGTCTCTTTTTTATGAATAACAATTATACAATAATGTTTTACTTGTTTTATAAAAGTTTTCGCATTTTACTAAAATGTTACATATCAGACGCTCGCAGACCTCAATGTGTTACAAATCAGTAATAAATTAAACTTCAATAGCGTACATTTTATTATTCGGCCTTGCTTTTATTTTGCGCACCATCGGCATAAATTAAAACCGGCCTTTGTTTAGGGAGCTTGTTTTGTTTGATGTACTGCATGGCCAGGTCAATGGTTTCAATATATTCACTAAACCCTTTGGATACAGCCAGGTCATGGGCTTCGGTAAGGTCAGTCTCGGCAAGTGTAATTTCGCCCAGACTGTTTTTTATCGTTGCCAGTTCAATCAGGTTGGTTATGGTATGTTTATCGTCATTTTCCTGGCGCGAAATATTGTTACTTTGGAGCAGGTACCATTTGGCTTCGGAAAGCCTGTTTTGCTGCACATACAGGTGTGCCAGTTCGCTAAAATTGTAACTCGCATCGTGATAAACCCTGAAACGCATATTATGTTGTGCCTCGCGCATTACCACGCCTTCGGCAGCCAGGTAGCTATATTCGGTAGGGCCAAAAACAACGGGGGATATTTTTTTGGGGGAGATCATCTTTTCCACCGGCAAATGCACAACCGAGGTAATCGTCAGCAATTCGGCTTCGGGGCGGATAGCTTTCCTATTCTTTTTAAAATCAAGCTTGTACCATTGCGCCGAAGCGGAGGTGCATATTGCGCCAAGCAGGATGACCAGGAAAAGCTTTATGAAAGACTTCAAATGTTTTAATTAATTAAGGTGCAAAAGTACTAACAATTAGTTAATTGGCGAACAGCCGATAATTTATCAGTCTAAAAGTAAAAAATAAATTAACAATATGAAACTTTTACAGATTGTTGAACGGATTGGTTTGAATGTTTATTGTAATAATCCGCATCAATCTTTGCTAAAAAGGCATTCCCTTGCGACAAAACAATCAATCCAATAAAAATAATATATTAGGGAAATTATTGAACCGGTAAACACTTGCTAACCTGGTGAGTAACCCGTTAACCCACAAAACCCTGTATGCCCGAAAATACTGAAAATAAAATAGGCCTGCTGGCAAGCACCTCGCTGGTTGTGGGTAATATGATAGGCGCCGGTATATTTTTAGTGCCCGCCGCTATGGCTGCCTATGGCAGTATAGGTTTACTGGGATGGCTTTTTGCGGCTGTTGGTACTTTTTTTGTTGCGCGTGTTTTCAGCAACCTGAGTGTGCTTTTACCCAGTGTAACCGGTGGCCCCTACGCTTATACCCATAACGGCTTTGGCGATTTTGCCGGATTTATTGTAGCCTGGGGCTATTGGCTGTCGAACGTAACCGCTATAGCGGTAATCACTATTTCGCTGGTGAGCGCACTCAGCACTTTTTTTCCGATCCTCGATCATAACAAAATAGTTGCCGTTTTTACCGGGTTGGGCTTTATATGGCTGGTGACCTGGATAAACAACCGCGGGATAAAAACATCGGGCAATGTGCAGTTGGTATCAACTATTGCCAAATTAGTGCCCTTGCTGGTGATCTCGGTTGGGGGATTGTTTTTTATCCGCCCTGCAAATTTCCATCCCTTTAACAGCAGCGGCACCTCCGTTTTCGAGGCCATTTCGGCCACGGCGGCCATCACCATGTATTCATTCCTGGGGATTGAGTGCGGCACTATCCCCGCGGGCAGCGTAAAAGATCCGGCGAAAACCATACCCAGGGCAACGATGATAGGACTACTGGTTACCACGCTGGTATATGTTTTAGGCAGTATCAGCATTATGGGCATTATACCGGCCGCCAGCCTTAAACATTCGGCTACGCCTTATGCCGATGCTGCGGTGGTAATGTTTGGCCACGGCGCGGGCTATTGGGCAAGCGCAGGCGTTGCATTGGCCAGCTTTGGCGCCTTAAACGGCTGGACGCTTATACAGGGGCAAATGCCTTACGCCATAGCAAAAGACAAGCTGTTTCCACCCATTTTTAGCCGGCTCAACAAGCGGCAGGCGCCCTATGCCGCTATCATCATCAGCAGTGTTTTTGCTTCGCTGCTCATGCTCATGAACTTTTCGAAAGGGCTGGTGGAGCAGTTTAAGTTTTTATCGTTATTGACTACTTTGTGCACGCTGATACCGTACCTTTTTTGCGCAGCTGCCTACATCATTATTAAATACGAAAAGGAGCACCTGAAAACCGGCGGCTGGGTATCGGCGTTTGTGGTGGCATCGCTGGCATTTGCATATTCATTATGGGCGGTTGCCGGCTCGGGACAGGATGTAGTTTATTACGGCTTTTTACTGCTGATGGGTGGCATACCATTTTATGTGTGGATTGCCTATAAGAAAAGATTTAGTAAAGACGAGAAAGTGTAGCATAGAAAGGTCTAACGCTATTCGGTCGCGCTTTTTAAAAGCGCTTGTTTTACTTTACCCGGCAGCGCATCAAAAATATACCCGTAAGATTTTTTAAGATACTGCTCCCATTCGATGATCGTTAACGCATCGCTCTTTTCAATCCTCACCCAGTAAGTTACTGATAGTCGCGGCATCGGCACTATACCTTCCCGTTCGCATAAAATAACAAAATCAGCTTCATTGCATTTGATGCCGGTACGGAAAGGGCCTTCAGTACGTGTTCCACAAAAGATCTTATTGCCGACAGAGAAACACAGGTCCGAGCCGTATTTAATGTCTTCAGTTGCATGGGGCATGGCCATGCAGATGTTGCGGAGATCTTCTAAAGTCATTTTTAAAGTTCAAACTACTTTATAACTCAAGTATCACGGCTCAGCTTATTCAAACACCTCAACATCCCCATCAGACGAAGCCCAAACCATATACGGATGCGTATCGGCATGGTAAACCTCGCCGGTTGAAGACAAGCCGATTATGCCGGCGAAACCATCAAAAGGCTTTAATTCATTCAATGTTTTTTCGGTGGCCGCAGCCAGGGGCATGCCATCGGTAACGCGGGTTACTATGTTGCTAGCTACTGCGCCGCTTACAATATCTTCGCCGACGCCGGTGCACGAAATGGCAGCACATGCATTGGCATAATTGCCGGCCGTTGTGGCCGAATCGCTTACGCGGCCGGGTATCTCAAAGCCTTTGCCGCCGGTTGAAGTGGCAGCAGCCAGGTTGCCGTAAACATCAAGCGCAACGCAGCCGACCGTCCCCAGGCGGATCGAATCGCTCAGCTTTTTTTCATACTCTTTACGCCGTTGCGGGGTTTCGGGATTGTAGTAGTCGAAACCATTTTCGCGGGCAAAATCTTTGGCGCCTTTACCGCTCAAAACACGGTCTTCATAACCCAAGAGTTTCTCGGCAATACAAATTGGGTTTTTTACATCCTCCACATTAATCACACCCGAAAATTTCATGGTTTTGCCATCCATCAGCGATGCGCTCAGCCTTATTTTGCCATCGCTTTGTATTTGTGAACCGGTACCGGCGTTAAACAGGTCGCTGTCTTCCAACAGGCTAACCGTATAAACGGCAGTTTCAACAGCGGTATGGGTTTGCAGGTGTTTGTAGCCAGCCTTTACAATTTCGGCAAGCGCCTCCTGTTTGGCTTTTTTTATTTCCTGGTTAGTTTGCGATTCGCTAAAAAAACCTCCGTGGATGATGAGTTTCATGTTTTTAGTCCGAAAGTCGGCAAAGTCCGGAAGTCCGAAAGATAAAGAAACGTTTCCCCCACTCTCCAACTGCTGGCCTCTGGCCTGTGATTACTAATTTTCGTTTTGGGCATTAATTGCCGCGCTCTTATCAACTTTAACGGATTTTTTGATAATTAATTGGTTTTGTGTGAGATCAAATTTATCAAATATCGACATTACGCTTACCCGCATGTTCTTGATAGATACCGGCGAACCCATTTCTACCTCGTAAATATTGGTTTCCGACATCTTACGACCGTTTACCAAAATGGTGAGCCCGGAGCCTATGGCTTCCATCATGGTGCCATCGGTTATTAACAGTCCGGCGTCTTCGCCCAAACCAATGCCCAGCATACCCGGGTTACTGGCCACCGCATATAGCAGCCGCCCAATGCGGCCGCGTTGTACAAAGTGGGTGTCGATAATAACTGAATCAATAAAGCCCAGTCCTGCAGTTATCTGTACCTCGCCTTTAATGAGCGCCTTGCTACTTTGCCCGCGATAGATCATATTGGTTGACGCCGCCGCCGCACCTGCCGAAGTACCCGCAATTACAAAATGCTCGTCCTGGTAACGGTTTTTCATGATCTGCAGAAACTCGGTGCCGCCAAAAATTGAGCTTAACCGCAGTTGGTCGCCGCCGCTGAACATGGCCACATCGGCTTTGCGGATGCGCTCCAGGTATTCTTCCTTTTTGGCGTCCTCGCGGTTCCTGATATCCATTACGCCAATATGCTGAACATTTAACTGCCCGAAAGCATCAATATACTCAACGCCAACCAGGTCCGGTATCTGTGAGGCTGTAGTAATAACTTCAACAGTTGATCCTGTTTTTTTTGCCGATTCGGTAATGATCCGTTTTAATATCCCTTCTTCAAAAAATTTAAGATGATCAGGTTTGATGATGTCTTCCTGCGCACTCAAATTAGTGTTCATATCAACAGCTCCGCCTATAATTATCAGTTTACCTTTAGGGATACTCATTCTTTTATATTTAGTTGATTGGGTTGAATGAGTTGGATTAAGTTGATTAAGTTGTTTTTTTAACTACTCACTCAATCAACTTAATCTAACTTAGTCAACTAACATCCCACAAATTAAAATAAAAAGGAGCATAAAGGCAGTCTGTTATAAATAATAATACCTTTTTTATGATAAAAATTTCATAAGCGTATTAAGTTTTATAGTTTTAAAACAAAATTGCCCCTCAAAAATCTCCGACATCTATGAAAATTGAAAATATACAAGTACTGCGTGGCCCGAACATTTGGAGTGTAAGCCGGAAAAAACTAATCCAGATGAGGTTAAACCTCGAAGAAATGGAGCACAAACCCACTAATGCTATTGATGGGTTTCATGAACGGCTGGAAAAAATGATACCGAGCCTTTACAGTCACCGCTGCTCACCGGGCGTACCCGGAGGCTTTTTTCAGCGCGTAATTGCCGGTACCTGGATGGGGCACGTGGTTGAACATGTTGCGCTGGAGATACAAAGCCTTGCCGGTATGGATACCGGTTTTGGCCGCACCCGCGAAACCAAAACGCCGGGTATTTACAACGTTGTATTTACTTATGTTGAGGAAAAAGTAGGGGTTTATGCAGCCGAGTCGGCTGTGAAAATTGTGGATGCCATTATAAAAGGGGAGGATTATGACCTGGATAAAGATATACAGGAAATGCGCGAGATCCGCGAAAATACCCGCCTGGGCCCGAGTACCGGTTCTATTGTGGAAGAGGCCATTGCCCGCGATATCCCCTGGATAAGGTTAAATAACCAGTCGCTGGTGCAATTGGGTTACGGCAAAAACCAGGTACGTTTCCGCGCCACCATGACCGAAAAAACAAGCAGCATTGCCGTTGACATTGCGAGCAATAAAGACGAAACCAAGCGCATGCTGCTGGAACAGGCCATCCCGGTTGCAAAGGGCATTACCATTTCATCTACGCTTGGGGTTGATGAAGCTATCCGCAAAGTGGGTTTCCCGCTGGTTTTTAAACCATTGGATGGTAACCACGGGCGGGGCATATCCATCAATATCCGCACGAGAGAAGATGCTATTGCCGCTTATGAGCACGCTGCAAAAATATCGCGCCGGGTAATTGTGGAGCGGTTTATAACCGGTTACGACTTTAGAGTATTGGTGATCGATAATAAAATGGTGGCGGCGGCCCTGCGCGATCCGGCCCATGTTAAAGGTGATGGCGTGCTGAACATACAACAGCTTATCGACAAAGAGAACGCCGACCCGCGCCGTGGCTACGGGCATGAAAAGGTGCTTACACTGATCACTGTTGACCGTGATACCATGGACCTGCTCGAGAAAAAAGGCTATACGCTGGAAACGGTACCCAAAAAAGGCGAAAAGGTGTTTGTTAAGTCGACAGCCAACCTGAGCACCGGTGGCACTTCTATCGACGTAACCGACCATGTACACCCGCAAAACGTATTTATTTGTGAGCGGATCTCCAAAATCATTGGCCTGGATATTTGCGGGATAGATATTATGGCCGAGAACCTTACCGAGCCGCTTACCGAAAACGGTGGTGTGGTGCTGGAAGTAAATGCTGCCCCCGGTTTCAGGATGCACATTGCCCCCAGCGAAGGCTTGCCGCGCAACGTGGCAGGGCATGTAATTGATATGCTGTACCCTCCGGGTAAATCGGCCAGGATACCTATTATAGCCGTTACAGGCACCAACGGTAAAACCACCACAACGCGCCTGATTGCGCATATTGTGAAAAATAACGGCTACCGCGTGGGCTTTACTACCAGCGATGGCATTTACGTACAAAATAATATGATGCTGAAGGGCGATACTACCGGCCCGGTAAGCTCCGAATTTATTTTAAAGGACCCTACTGTTGAATTTGCGGTTTTGGAAACCGCCCGTGGCGGTATCCTGCGAGCCGGCCTGGGCTTTAGCTTTTGCGACATCAGCGTGGTAACCAATATACAGGAAGACCATTTGGGCCTGGCTGATATACATACGCTGGATGATTTAACCCGGGTAAAAAATGTAATTGTTGATGCCACCAAAAAAGATGGCTGGGCGGTGCTAAATGCTGATAATGATTACTGTGTACGCATAGGCAAGAAAGCGGATTGCAAAGTGGCCTGGTTCAGCATGAACGAAAATAACCCCATCGTAAAATCGCATTGCAAAAAAGGGGGCATTGCCTGTATTCACGAAAACGGCTTTGTAACCATACAAAAAGGCGATTGGAAAATACGTGTGCAGCGCACCAGCCTTATCCCGGTTACTTTTGGGGGCACGGTGCCATTTATGATTGAAAACGTACTTGCCGCTACGCTTGCAACCTTTTTATATGATTTTAAAACGGAAGACATCAAAATAGCGCTGGAGACATTTATCCCATCGGCGGCACAAACCCCGGGCAGGATGAATATTTTCAACTTTAAAAACTTCCGGTTCATGATCGACTTTGCCCATAACCCGGCAGGTTTCCAGGGTATCAAAGCGTTTTTAACCCATATCGATTCACCTTTCAAAATCGGTATCATTGCCGGCACCGGAGACAGGCGCGACGAAGACATCCGCGAACTGGGCAAACTATCGGCCGAGATGTTTGATTATATTATCCTTCGCCAGGAAAAATTCCTCCGCGGCCGGACCGCCGAAAATATCCTGACTTTACTGATTGAGGGCATTGAATCGGTTGATATCGACAAGAAATTTGAGATTGTACCTAATGAAATTGACGCCATTAAACACTCCATGAGCCTTGCCGTACCCGGCGCCTTTATAGTAGCGTTAAGCGACGTAATTGACAACGCCATTGAAACCGTACAAAATTACCAGGAGCAGGAAAGGAACGGAACGTTTGAAGTGTGATTTTTAGAGGATACGCGAGACTTGAGTTTTTGAAAATTTCAATTTAAAAACAAAAACGCGCTCCCCTTATCACTCAAAATTTACACCGCCATAATTGGTATGGATAACAATTTGTGCCTCGCTGCCGCCTTTTCCAAAATGGCCCTTGTAGTTGCGGGTTGATCCGGCATGTTTGGTGTCGGGTTTGCTGGTGAATATCACCCGGTTGTCGTTGTAATTAAAGCCGCCGTATGATGTAGTGATATCAAAATCGAAGTTATTGGTATCGGGTACGCCAAGGGTTACTCCCGAATAGGATGCATCTACCTTAAGCTTCTTAAAAGAGTTGGTTAATTCATCTATTTTAAACGCGCCCACGTATGATAAATCGATATCGCCGGTGCCTTTTAGGCGGCCCAGTTTAAAGGAGCCGTAGCTCAGGTCGGCTTTCAGGTTGTTGCATTCGTCCAAATCGACACTTCCGTAAGAGAAATCCAACCGGGCGCCATTCAGCGAACCTACCTTTAAACTGCCGTAGCTGCCTTCAATCTGGTTTGCCGGATTGCTCAGGTTTTCTGCCGATACGCTGCCGTATGACGAAGTTATTTTAACCTTGCCCGATAGATCGGGTAACTCGATGGCGCCATAGCTATCTTCAACATTTAAATCGGTGCGGGCAGGCATGTAAACGGTGTAATTAATCTCGACCTTATGTTTTTTGCCGTTGCCGAAGTTCCAAAGCTTCCATCCGCCATTGGCGTTACGTTCAATCTGTGTTCTGAAACTTACCAGGTCGCCTTCTTTATTGTCGGTTATTTGCACGCCGTCCAGTAGTTTTTGGGCATCGGTTTCATTGTCAGCTACGGCTTTTATCTGCACATCTACCTTAACCTCGTGCCTGTCCCAGGTATTTATCAGGATGCGGCCGTACTCGTTACTTAGCTTTATCTGGTCGTTGCCGTCAATAGGGTAGCTTTTGCTGTAGCTTTTAAATTTTTCGATCCTGCCGGCGTTTTCGTTGTAGCCGGTGGTATTATTATCATCATCCGTATTAACCTCTACTTTAATATCCGATGTTATCTGCGGGATAATTTCCTTCACCTGGTCGGAAAGCCGCACACTCATATCGTTTAAAGTGAGGTCGAGGTTTTTGGCGAAGGCCTCTACTTTAGCTTCAATTTTAGGGATGTTAACCTTTGCCTTTAGCGATAGCTGCGGCAATTGGCCGGTATTTACCGAAATAACCAAATCCTGGGCAGCGCCGACCGTAGCTATGGCCAAAAGCGCCAGGCAAACCGCCAGGATTATTTTATATGGTTTTAGTATCATTTTTATCTTCGTTTTTCATTCGTTTAAACTGCTCAATTACGTTCAGCTGCTGGGTAAGCACCTGGGTTTGAATCTGCAGGTTATGGATCATGGATTGCAGTACGCGCTCCTGATCGGGGCTGGTAAGCAGTTCGTCATTTAATTCTTTGTAGGTCGAATCCATTTTGGCTATTTCGCCGTTGAATTCTTTATACAGATCGGGGTTTGATCTTTCAATCGATTTTAGTTCAGTACGCTGGGTTTCAATTTGCGAGGTGTAACGCACCTTTTGTTGCGCGTATTCGGGGTTAATGGCCGCAAAGTCGACGCCATTTTTTTGAGTATGCTGCAAATAAAACACAAAACTAACCCCCATCACCAAAATAACCGATGCGGCCACACCCAGTACAAAACGCAGCGAAAATGTTTTGGCTTCGCGCTTTTGCGGCTGATTATATTGCGGCGGTAAATGCATTTCAATCCGTGCCCACAGATCTGCCGATGGTTCCAGGTCGTCAAACTCTTCCCGGTTCATCTTCATAAAATCTTCTAATCTCTTGCTCATGATGGTATCCCTTTTTTATTTAAAATCTCGATCAGCTTTCTTTTTGCGCGCAAAAACTGCGTCCTCGAGGTGTTTTCAGATATATTTAATATTTGTCCTATTTCTTCATGGTCGTAACCTTCCAGCAAATACAGCGAAATTACTAACCTGTAGCCTTCGGGCAACTCCTTTATTGCTTCTTTTACCCGTGCCGCCTTGTATTTTACATCCTCGTCATCTTCGACTTCCTCATCGGCAATGTTTTCTATTTGTTCGCCTTCCAGTTCAATCAGCTCCAGTTTGCGCTTGCGGAGCAGGTTTATTGCCCGGTTAACCACAATCTGTTTTAGCCACAACCCGAAAGTAGTATCCTGCCGAAAATCCTTCACCTTGCCAAAAGCATCCAAAAAAGCCTCCTGCAGCACATCTTCAGCCTCGGCAATATTACCCACTATCCTAAAGGCAACGTTTAACATCGCTTTAGAATATAATCGGTACAGCTCATAACAGGCTTTTTTACTGCCCTGTTTGCACTCAACCACCAGGCTGTAATGCTTGTCGATAAATACGGCTTCCAAATTTTGATCAGCTTGCACGTTATATGACGCAAGGATTTTGACAACGTTGCATGAAGGTAGGAAATTTTGAGTTGGTGAATGGGTGAATGGGTGAGTTGTGAGGTTTTTAATGCGGATTGCGGAAAGGGGAATGCGGAAGGTTGGATGCGGAATTTTTTAAATCATTTATACAATCTGCCGATTTAACCCTACCTTGTTACAACCAATTAGCTTTATGAAAAGAAAAACATTTATCCAACTAAGCGGTACCGCTATGGCTATACCTTTTTTATCTCCGATGAGCGCATGGCCCCTGGGGCAACGGGAACGTTTAAAAAACTGGGCGGGCAACCTCACCTACAGTACCGGCAATGTATTTTACCCCAAAACGGTGGCAGAAATGCAGGCACTGGTGAAAAAGCACGACAAAATAAAAACGCTGGGCACCCGCCATTGCTTTAATAATATTGCCGACAGCAAGGACAACCTGCTATCGACCCGCGACATGAACAAAGTGGTGTCGCTGGATGCCAAGGCGCATACCGTTACGGTTGAGGCGGGGATTAAATACGGCGAACTGGCGCCTTACCTGGATAAACATGGCTTTGCGCTGCATAACCTGGCTTCGCTGCCGCATATTTCGGTTGGGGGTTCCATCACCACGGCTACGCACGGTTCGGGGATTAAAAATGGGAACCTGGCCAGCGCCGTGAGGGGTTTGGAAGCGGTTATTGCCGATGGCAGCGTGATCCACCTGACTAAAGCTGCCGATGGCGAAAAGTTTAACGCGGCGGTGGTTGGCCTGGGCGCTATCGGGGTGATCACTAAGGTTACGCTGGCCATACAGCCCACCTTTATGATGCGGCAAAATGTGTTTATTGGCCTGCCGGTAGCGCAGCTGAAGGATAATTTTGAAAAGATAATGTCGGCGGGGTATAGCGTGAGTTTGTTTTACGACTGGCAAACCGACCGCATTAATGAAGTTTGGATAAAAAGCCGCGTGGGCGTGGATGCCGAACATAATCAGCCCGAATTTTACGGGGCAAAAGCAGCTACCAAAAACCTGCACCCCATCATCGCCCTCGGCGCCGAAAACTGTACCGAACAAATGGGCGTTGCCGGACCGTGGTATGAGCGGCTGCCGCATTTTAAAATGGGCTTTACGCCCAGCAGCGGCAAGGAATTGCAGTCGGAGTATTTTGTGCCGCTGCACCACGCCGTGGAGGCTATTGAAGCCGTGGCCAAATTAGGCAAGCAGATTGGTCCGCATTTATTTATTACGGAGGTACGCACCATTGCGGCCGACGACTTGTGGATGAGCCCCTGCCATAACCAAACATCGGTAACCATACATTTTACCTGGAAACAGGAAACCGAAGCCGTGCTGGCCCTGCTCCCGCTAATTGAAAAAGCACTGGCGCCGTTTAACGCGCGGCCGCATTGGGGTAAAATTTTTACGCTAAGCGCTAAGGTGCTCGAAAGCCGCTATGAGCTGCTGGCCGACTTTAAAAAACTGGTTGCCGGGTATGATCCGCATGGGAAGTTCCGGAATGCGTTTTTGGAAAGGAATATTTATGGGTAGGTTGGTGAGTGGGCGGTTTGCAGTTTGGAGGATTAGCGGGGGAGACGAAAATAAAAAAAATGTCATGCCGAACTTGTTTCGGCACCTCACATACAGGTAACCCAATGACAGGTAAACACCATGCAACTATACTGTATGGTGCGAAAATATATACCTTTACCGCTAGCTAATACCCTTACAATGCTTTTTAAACAAGGCTATATCTACATCATGTCTAATCAATATCGCACTACATTATACATTGGCGTAACCAGCGACCTTAGCGGCAGAGTATGGCAGCATATTAACGATCAGGGCGCGGCATTTGTAAAGAAATACAAATTGTACGATCTTGTTTATTTTGAATATTATGAAAGGATAACAGACGCAATTGATCGGGAAAAACAGCTTAAAAATTGGCATAGGGATTGGAAATTCAATTTGATTAAATCAGTCAATCCTGAAATGAAAGACCTAAAGGGCGAGCTGGATTTGTAAGCTTGTCTGGCGTATATGAAAGATGTATACTAAGCAGGCTGCCTGTCGTGTGAGGCGCCGAAACAAAAAAGATGTCATGCCGAACTTGTTTCGGCACCTCACATGCTTGGTATACGCCATGCAAGCGAATATGCAGGGTGTACACCAAGCAGGCGGCCTGTCCCGTGGGATGCTGAAACAAGTTCAGCATGACGTGGGTGCCTGTAACCCCTTATTACCAGCGCCGGCCGTAACGCGAGCCGTTGCCAAACAGGTTGAATAAAAACAATATAATAGCTATTACAATAATAATGTGGATGGCATCGCCGCCTATGTGGAATGCGAAACCGCCAAGCAGCCAACTGATAACCAGTATAACCACAATAAGGTAAATTAAACTTCTCATAGTTGTACAACCCTAACTTGTTGGTAATGTTTTATTTATTATGGAAGGGTTTGAGTTATTAAATTAGTGAATGGGTGAGGTGGTGAGGGAAGAGTTATTGAGTTATTGAGTTGGTGAATTAGTGAATGGGTGAGATGGTGAGGGGAGAGTTATTGAATTATTGAGTTATTGAATTTTTGAGTTGCGAATGGCGACGGTGGCGTGGGTGGTTTGCGGGTATAGGGGATGGTTTATAAAAATGTCATGCTGAATTTGTTTCAGCACCTCACATGCTAAGTATACGTCATGAAAGCGAACATGCAGGGTGTACACGAAGCAGGCTGCCTGTCCCGTGGGATGCTGAAACAAGTTCAGCATGACTAGCATATAGTCCGACTCTCCAAAGGAGTCCTTCGGACAGGAACTAAAAGCCCGCGTTCAGGCAGGGGTTTAGTTATCTTTTACAAATCGTAATAAAGTACAGGTAACCATGCCGGTGCTGTCGAGCAGGACGATGTGCGCGCCGGTGCTGTTTAACTTGTAAGCATAGTTGTTATAGCCGTTGGACCCTTTGAAATTTATATCCGAAGTGAGGTAGTACGCGCTGTTTTTATCGAACGGAGAAGCAACGCCGGTTTGGTAATAATAATACCCGGTGGGGGTGTTTAAAAAGTGCAGCGAGTTTACCAGTGTTGCTACTTCGGCGCCGGCTGTGTAATTGCCGCCGGCATCCGCTTTTTTTGAAACATTGGCCGTTAGCTTATTAAAATCGGCCACGGTAGGCACGCGCCATTGGGGCGGCAGCACTACATCGTAAACGGCCACATACTGCGGGTACCAGGCCCCCAGGGGATCGCCGGCCGATAGATATACAAACCCGCCCTTGCCCTGGTAATTGTCCACTGTCCAGGTTTGGCTGCCTATCGCCACTGTCCGGTAGTCGCTGCCGTCAACGGTAATTTTTCCGTAATCGTTAAATGGCGGCAGGCTGGGCGGCTGTCCGTTTTTTTTACAGGCCTGCAGTATTGCGCAGCAAGCAAGCAAAAGCAGGGAATATTTACGGATATTATGGAAGGTATATTTTGCTGACATAGGTGTAAACAAGGCATTAGTTATTGTTTGATAAACCTAAGCAATTAAATGCGGATTTGCGGGGTACAGTATGTTCCAAAATGGAACTAACTGAATCTTCTTTTAATTCGCCCGAATCAAAAATATTTTTTAGGTGTTTAGTAACAGCGGGGCGCTGTATCCCAAACAGCTCTGCTATTTTCAGCCGCTGTTGGTGTTGTCACCAACAGCTTTCGTTTATAGGGCTGGCAAACGTTTGATTATTGACTCCCGGCTTAGGGTTTAAGGCGCAACAATGGGCATAGCTGGCTCGATAGAGGCTAAGGGACACAAAAATCTGTCATTTTTCGGGATAATATCTGTAAATAGATTATCTTGGCTCCTTAACTTTGTTCGGGATTACCCAAACAAATATTTACAGGATAGACAGTAGGCCTGAACTGGAAATTCCTGCTAAAATTGCGAAATATTAGCTTTTAACCCGAAAGATTTATTGAAACCAGGTTTAAATGAGTAAAGAAAATCAAATCGAAGAAAATCTGATCAGGCAGTTAACAGAGCTGAAATATATCCATCGACCAGATATTGTTGATAGGAAATCACTTGAACAGAATTTTAAAGCCAAATTTGAGGCGCTGAATCGTGTACGGTTAACGGACAGTGAATTTTTACGTATCCGCGAAGATATTATTCACCCTGATACATTTGCTGCTTCGAAATTCTTACGTGAACGGCAATACTTTCAGCGTGAGGATGGCACTCCTTTGCATTATACACTGGTAAATATTAAAGAGTGGTGCAAAAATGATTTTGAAGTCATCAGCCAGTTACGTGTTAATACCGAAAACAGCCTCCATCGATACGATGTGATATTGTTAATTAACGGCTTGCCGGTTGTCCAGATTGAATTGAAGAAACTGGACATCTCTCCCCGAAAAGCCATGCAGCAAATCGTGGATTATAAAAACGAACCCGGTAACGGTTACGGCAATTCGCTGATGTGTTTTATGCAGTTATTTATCGTGAGTAACCGCTCCAACACTTATTATTTTGCCAATAATAGAAATCAGCATTTTCAATTCAATGCCGATGAACAATTTTTACCGATTTACCAGTTAGCAGACGAAAACAATAAGAAAATAACGCACCTTGAACCGTTTACCGATAAATTCCTGACCAAGTGTACGCTTGCCGAAATGATAAGCAAATACATGGTGCTGGTGGAGAGCGAGCAAAAGTTACTGGTGATGCGGCCATATCAGATTTATGCGGTGAAGGCCATTGTTGATTGCATCCATCAAAACCGAGGGAATGGCTATATCTGGCACACCACTGGAAGTGGTAAAACATTAACTTCTTTCAAGGCGTCAACGCTGCTGAAAGATAATCCCGATATCGAAAAATGCTTGTTTGTGGTCGACCGGAAGGATCTTGACCGGCAAACCCGCGAAGAGTTTAATAAATTCCAGGAAGGCAGTGTGGAAGAAAACACCAATACTGAAACTTTGGTAAGGCGTTTACTCTCTACCGACTATGCCGATAAAGTGATTGTTACCACCATTCAAAAATTAGGACTTGCACTTGACGGCACCAACAAACGGAATTACAAAGACCGTTTGGAACCTTTAAGTAATAGGCGTATTGTTTTCATTTTTGACGAATGCCACCGGTCGCAGTTTGGAGACAATCATAAAGCGATCAAAGCTTTTTTTCCAAAAGCCCAATTATTTGGCTTTACCGGAACGCCGATTTTTTCGGAAAACGCTACATACAAGACCAGGGAAGATCAGTACGAAACCTATAAAACTACGGCCGATATTTTTGAAAAGGAGTTACATGCCTATACCATAACCCATGCTATAGAAGATAAAAATGTACTGCGTTTTCATATCGATTATTTTAAAGGCAATGGCAGCCAAAACCCCAAACCGGGAGAAGCAATTGCGCAGCAGGCCGTAGCAGAAGCAATTATTAACAAACACGATGCTGCCACCAACCAGCGAAAGTTTAATGCGGTACTGGCTACCGCATCTATTAATGATGCCATAGCCTATTACCGGCTTTTCAAAACCCTGCAGCAACAAAAGACAGCCGGGGATATGGATTATGTGCCCCTGAATATCGCTTGTGTGTTCTCACCGCCGGCTGAAGGGAACCCGGATATCCAGCAGATACAAGAAGATTTAACACAGGAAAAAGAAGATAATAAGCAAAACCCCGAAGAGAAGAAAAAAGCCTTAACAACGATTATTGCTGATTACAACAATCAGTTTGGTGCCAACCATTCCATCAACGAATTTGATTTGTACTACCAGGATGTACAAAGGCGCATAAAAGACCAGAAGTATAGCAACAAGGATTATGCCAACAAAAACAAGATAGACTTGACTATTGTGGTAGATATGCTGCTGACAGGCTTCGATTCCAAATACCTGAATACACTATACGTAGATAAAAACCTGAAATACCACGGCTTGATACAGGCATTTTCGCGAACCAACCGGGTGCTTAACGACACCAAGCCATATGGGAATGTTCTTGATTTTCGCTCGCAGCAAGATGCAGTGAACCAGGCCATTACGCTTTTTTCGGGTGAAGATGCCGGCAAAGCCAAAGAGATCTGGATGGTTGACCCTGCCCCGGTAGTGATAGAGCATTACCAAAAAGCGGTGGAAGCTTTAGGGATATTTATGCAGGAACATAACCTGGCCAGCGAACCGGAAGAGGTGTATAACCTGCGGGGCAATGCCTCGAAAATTGCATTTATTAAGAATTTCAAAGAAGTGCAGCGGCTAAAAACCCAATTGGACCAGTACACCGATTTGAACGAAGAGCAGCAGGCCAAAATTGAAGCGATATTGCCAAAAGAAACCTTGCAGGAGTTCCGGAGCTCGTATATTGAAACGGCCAGGCAATTCAGGGAAATACAGCAAAAAGAAGGCGAAAACGCGCCGCCCGACATACAGCAGCTTGATTTTGAATTTGTGCTTTTTGCCTCGGCGGTAATTGATTACGATTACATTATGGGCCTGATTGCCGAGAATACACAGCAGTTGCCTGCCAAACAAAAAATGACCAAGGCACAGGTGATCAGTTTGCTAAAATCCAACTCAAACATGATGGATGAGGAAGAGGATTTGACTGAATATATCACAGATTTGGACTGGAATATTGGCCGGGATGTCAACAGCTTACGCCAGGGTTTCGAAAACTTTAAGGCTGAGAAGTATGATAAAGAACTGGCCGCAATAGCCAATAAGTTCGGTTTGCAGACCGCAGCATTGAAAGCATTTGTGGAGAAAATAATGAACCGGATGATTTTTGACGGCGAAAAATTAACCGACCTGCTGGAGCCATTGGAACTAAGCTGGAAAGAACGCAGGGTAAAAGAGCTGGCTTTAATGGAAGACCTGGTACCTCAATTAAAAAAAATAGCCGAAGGGCGCGAAATATCAGGATTAGCAGCTTATGAGTAATAAGGAAGAATTGGTGCCAGAATTGCGTTTTCCTGAGTTTCAGGAATCTGGGGAGTGGCTACGAACAACTATTGGTGAGGTTGGTAGATTTTACTACGGTAAAAGTGCGCCAAAATGGTCATTATCGAGCAATGCGCCAACTCTATGTGTTCGGTATGGAGAACTCTATACCAAATTTGACACAATAATTTCCGAAATTACTTCTCGTACAAATATTGATCCAAGCGATCTGCGATTCAGTAAAGGTGGCGAAATTCTTATTCCGCGAGTTGGCGAAGTTCCGCGGGATTTTGCAGAAAACGTCTGTTATCTCCCCTTTCCTAATATTGCTATCGGTGAAATGATTAGCGTTTACGAAACAACCGAATACTCAATTTTCTATGCTTATTATTTCAGAACATTGTGGAAACAGTTCGCCGAAGTTGTTGAAGGTCAAAATGTCAAAAATTTATATTATTTCAACCTTGAGCCAATCTCTATTGGAAAGCCTTCCTATTTAGAACAACAAAAAATTGCCTCTTGCCTTTCCTCTTTAGATGATCTGATAGGTGCTCATAAAGTTAAACTCGACGCACTTAAAAATCACAAAAAAGGCATGATGCAAAACCTTTTTCCACGCGCAGGAGAAACAGTGCCTAAATATCGTTTTCCAGAATTCGAGAATGATAAGGAGTGGGAGAAAAAACAAATTGGAAAAGTATTCACAACATTTAGTGGAGGGACGCCAAACACATCTGAAAAAGAATTCTACGGCGGAGAAATTCCTTTTATTCGTTCGGCAGAAATAAATAAAAATAATACAGAATTGTTTCTAACAAAATTAGGCTTAGAAAACTCATCCGCAAAATTAGTCAAAAAAGGAGATTTATTGGTTGCACTATATGGAGCAAACAGCGGCGATGTTGCAATATCAAAAATAGATGGCGCTATTAATCAAGCTATCCTATGTCTAAAATCAGACTACAGTAATTCTTTTACTTTCCATTTTCTTTTATTAAAAAAGGAATGGATAATATCAAAATATATTCAAGGAGGGCAAGGAAATCTCTCTGGAGATATTATAAAATCTATTGAAATATTATACCCCAAAAAGAATGAACAAAAAAAAATCGCCGCGTGCCTTTCTACATTAGATGAATTAATCAACGCGCAAACGGACAAAATTGAACAATTGAAATCTCATAAAAAGGGCTTAATGCAAGGCTTGTTTCCTAAAGTAAGTGAATAAATTATGAATGTGTTAGAAATAGCAAAACAGCTTAAAGAAGCAAAGGAAAACATTCTTCTTGTCTATGCATTCAATTCAACCGGCAAAACAAGACTTTCGGTAGGGTATAAAAATTTTACTAAATCAGAAAATGATGGAAAACATACCGGCGTCTATTACAATGCTTTCAGTGAAGACTTATTTATATGGGAAAATGATGAGGAAAATGACAACGAAAATATCTGTTTAAACATAATACAAAGCAGTTTAAGTCAATTTCACTCCTATTTTGATGTGAATGATGTTCGGGAGAAATTGGCGATGTATAATCCAAAATACAAGTTTGATTTTAACCTTCACAGTGATCCTGAGAAAGGAATAGAGTCTGTTACGTTTTTCATTGATGAACAAACAAAAACACCCATTAAAATTTCGCGGGGAGAAGAAAGAATATTTGTGTGGTGTTTCTTTTTAGCTTTATTTGAGGTAGACGCCTTTTCAGGCAGTCAAGATGCTCATATTTATATAGATGACCCTGTTTCAAGTTTAGATGAACATAATATTTTTGTGACGGCAGGTACCATTTTTGATTTGATAGAAACACACTATTTAAAAAAGAGGATCATCATTACTACACACCATATTGGTTTGTTCTCCATATTATTCGATAAACTGAAAAAAGGCGAAAAAAGCGGTAGATATAAAGAACTAACTAAACCTTTTATCCTAAAACGCGACGAAGATAAGTTAGCACTGTTAGGCTTAAATAAAGATGTATTTCTTTTTCATTTACACTTAATGCAGACGCTTGAGGACGCAATTAAAACGGAATTATTTGCTTATCACTTTGTGTTACTTAGGCAATTACTTGAAAATATCGCATCTTTTTTAGGCGTGGGTCGTTTAGGATTTGCTTTAGAGCAAATAGGGGTAGCCGATGTTGACCAGACACAAGAAACAATTAACGCACTATCGCATAAAAACATTTATACTTTTCAATTCAATAAAATGAATGAAGAGGAAGAAAAACTATTTAAGGATGTTTTTCAAAGAATACAAGACAAATACAACTTTAAATACTAACTTTTAAAGATGACACAAAAAGAACAGCAGCAATTGGGCAAAACCCTTTGGGATATTGCCGACCAACTACGCGGCGCTATGAATGCGGACGATTTTCGTGACTATATGCTTTCGTTTTTGTTTTTGCGCTACCTATCGTACAACTACGAAGAGTCTGCCAAAAAAGAACTGGGATCAGACTATCCTAAAATAGACGAGGATGATTCGCGCAACGCATTAAGTATATGGTACGCCGAAAATGAGGCGGATGTACCGGAGTTTGAAAAACAAATGCGCCGAAAGGTGCATTATGTAATACAACCGCGGCATTTATGGAGCAATATAACCGAACTGGCCCGAACCCAAAACGGTGATCTACTGGTAACGCTGGATGCTGGATTTCGATATATCGAAAACGAATCATTTGATAATTCTTTCCAGGGCCTTTTCTCCGAAATCAATTTAAACTCGGAGAAACTTGGTAAAACATCTGCTGAGCGAAACAGAAAGCTATGCAGCATCATCCAGAAAATCACAGAAGGTATTGCCGATTTTTCTCCTGATAGTGATACGCTTGGGGATGCCTATGAATACTTGATTGGTGAATTTGCTGCAGGTTCCGGCAAAAAGGCCGGCGAGTTTTATACGCCTCAACAAATCTCTTCTATCCTTTCGGAGATTGTCACTTTGGATAGCCAAGACCCGGCAACGGGAAAAAAAAGCAAACTGGACAAGGTGCTTGATTTTGCCTGCGGTTCCGGCTCGCTACTGTTAAATGTCCGGAAACGCATTAAAGATAACGGCGGCAGTATCGGGAAAATTTACGGGCAGGAAAAAAACATTACCACCTATAACCTTGCCCGGATGAATATGCTATTGCATGGCATGAAAGATACCGAGTTTGAAATTTTCCACGGCGATACTTTACTTAATCAATGGGATGAGTTGAACGAGATGAATCCCTCCAAAAAAATCGAGTTTGACGCTATTGTTGCCAACCCGCCTTTCAGCCTTCGTTGGGAGCCAAACGATACCCTGGCAGAAGATTTTCGTTTCAAAAGCTATGGATTAGCGCCAAAATCAGCCGCTGATTTTGCTTTCCTGTTACACGGTTTTCACTTTTTAGGTAAAGAGGGAACAATGGCAATTATTTTGCCTCACGGCGTTTTATTCCGTGGCGGAGTTGAAGAGCGCATTCGCACCAAACTTTTAAAAGACAATAACATTGATACCGTAATTGGTTTGCCATCCAATTTGTTTTATTCCACCGGCATCCCGGTTTGCATCCTGGTGCTTAAAAAATGCAAAAAGGAAGATGATGTGCTGTTTATTAATGCGGCTGAACACTTTGAAAAGAGCAAACGGCAAAACCGTTTGCGCGATGGTGCTGACGGCGGCCCGGATGACATTAAAAGCATTGTTGAAGCCTATCAATACCGGAGCGAATTGGAACGTTATTCGCGCAAAGTATCCATAGAAGAAATTGAGCAGAACGGTTACAACCTTAATATTTCGAGATATGTGAGCACGGCAAAAGATGAAACAACTATTGACTTAGCGGAAGTTAATGCTAAACTGGTTGCGATAAACGAAGCTATTAAAACGAATACTGATAAGCACAATGAATTTTTGAAGGAACTGGGGTTAAAAACAATATAAAACACAAACTTGTCATTGCGATGAGCGGAGCGAAGTAGCAACCTCGTCGGTATATATAGCGCCAATGCATTACGGTTGTGTAATGGCGACGAGATTGCTTCTCCGCCGTTGGCGGATCGCAATGACAGGGTGGAGAAGATGGGGCTGTTGTTTTATTTGTTCGTTCCATGATCCCGGTCGCACGAATCGCCCGCGTAAGGGACAGTAGTGGATACCGGCCAAGCATGGGGCATTGCGTCGGCCGCGCCTAAGGCTTGCAGGCGTATGAATGGATGGCGCGGCCCCCTTTTTCTACCAAAAGGGGGAAACGCCCATGTTCAGTTTGCAGTTAAGAGTTGGCAGTTTGCAGCATGTTCGGTGGAGAATAAGTGCCTAAGGCCGTATGATCCCAAATTTATTGGGACAGGTTTCCTGGCCCGGCCCCCTCCCGATAGCTATAGGGCTTCTACCAGCCGGGGAAACGCCCTTTTTTTGAACAGGGAGATTTTCGACACTTAAAAAATAAGAATAAATCATTTACGAGGTGGTGGCGCTATTTTGTCACCACTTTTCGCATTTTTTGCAGTGGTTTTGGGGTAAAAAACCTCTCATACGGCCTGCAAACGCAGTTTTTGCCAAAATTTACTTGCTCTGTTTTGTTCCACCCTGTTCCTTCTGTTCCAGAGGAACAAGGTACAGCCCCGAGGCCTGAGTCCGGAGTCTTAAGTCGGTCGGCGAAAAAGACTCAGAACTCAAGACTCGAGACTAACGACTAAAACTCCGGGTGCATATTGAGCCCCACGCCTATACGGTTCCAGGCGTTTATGGTGACGATGATCATGATGAGCTGCGCCGTAATTTCCTGGCCAAAGGTGTCGATTGCTTTTTCGTAGGTCGCATCGGTAAGGCCGTTTTGGTGTATCAGGGTGATCTCTTCGGTCATGGCTAAAATAAGCTGCTCTTTCTCGTCGAAAACGTTGGGGGCTTCTTTCCATACGCTTACCAGGTAAAGCTTTTTGGGGTTTTCGCCCAGTTTTATGGCGTCGGCGGTGTGGTAGTTTACGCAATAGGCGCAGCCGTTAATTTGCGAGGCCCTTATTTTGATGAGTTCTTTGTGCAGTTTATCAACGCTGCTATCGTGTACGTAGGCATCCAGCGCACCCATAGCCTTATAAGCCGCCGGCTGAACTTTTCCCATTAAAAATCGTGCTTTCATTGTATTTAATTTTTATTCAAAATTAAACATCGGCTGGCTTATGCCGGTACGCCAATTTTAATATTTGTGGTAGTCCAGGCCGTATTTGGCAAATGCGGCGCTATTGTTTCCGGCGATATTAAAACCAGGCGGGCTTAAACAAAGTGCCTGAGGTAAATGTTAAGCCTTTATAATTGATTTTGGACTTTTTAATTAAAATATTCGGCGAAGGCAAAAACCTGGATGCTGCGCAGATGTGCTGCCGGGGCATTGCGGTGTTTTTTATTGCGCTGGCGCTGATCAGGATATCGGGCAGGCGATCTTTTGGGGTGCGCACGCCGCTGGATAATATCATCGCCATATTGCTTGGCGCTACATTAAGCAGGGGTATAGTGGGCGCGTCGCCGTTTTTGGCCATAATTGTAACGTGTGTTGTTATTGTGGTTTTGCACCGCTGTTTTGGCTGGCTGATTAGCCGGAGCAAAAGGTTTGGGAAGTTTGTTGAGGGCGATAAAATATTGCTTTTTGAAAAGGGCGAGTTTATAGATGCCCATTTAAAACGGGCGCTGTTGTGCAAGGAAGATATTATGCAGGGGGTGCGGAAATCGGCACTTACAGACAATATGGATGAAATTGACCGCATTTATATTGAGCGCAACGGCGAAATCAGCGCTTTAAAAAAATGAGGCTTTACCAATATTTTAATTAGCGGTGGTTAAAATTCTTTATATTCGATAAAGACTTTAAACCCATCCGTTATGAAACCAAAACTGCTTTTGCGCATTGCCGCCATTTTGATTTTTGTACACGCAGTGTTGCACACCATTGGCTTTTCGGGCTGGAAGGATGCCACCGACCCGGTTCAGAAAGGTGTTATAGATCAAATGACCGGGCATAAATTTCCGTTTATGGGCGCCGTACACAGCCTTGGCGATTATTACCAGGGTTTTGGATATGGCTGCAGCATTGCGCTGCTTTTAATTGCGGTGGTGTTGTGGCTGGTGTCGAACGATCTTTCGTCAAACAGCAACCTGGCTAAAAAGGTGGTCCTGGTGATCAGTTATGCGCTGTTGCTTTGGGGTATTGATGAGTACATATTCTTTTTTCCCTTTGCTACGTGCATTACATTTGCGGCCTGCATTTGCAGCCGCTGGTCGGTTTATTTGATGAAGAAAAGCGCGGAGACTTTTGTTTAGTAAGCACGTGCCCTGGTATATTTTATTTTTAAGCAACCGGGCTGTGTATTTGTAACGTATGTAGTATTAATAACTTATGTTGCAAATTGGTTTTGCCGCTGATAAGTTAAATTGGTAATTTGGGTGGTGAACAAAATTATACCTACTTTTAAAAACTGCTTATACCGTTCACAAAAAAAAATCGTTATAAGCACTATTGCTTATTATATAAAAAATATAAAATGAGAAAAAACTACCCTGGTTATCTTTCGGTATGTGCTGCAGGATTATTATTCATGACATTGTTTGTTGCTTCGTGTAAAAAGGACAACAAAACACCAACCCCGGTTGTTACCGCCAAAGCAATTGCCAGCATTGGCTTATACGAGGTTGATACCAATATTGTATCGAGTGCTAAGGACACTATCAATTATAAACGAATTTTTATACCGATAACCAAGGTAGGGACCCAGACTGTACAATTTTACAGCGTTTTTGATACCGGCTCAACCGGGATGACGATTGGTGCTGCAGGGTTATTGCCAAAGTCGATGATAACCAGTACAGGTATTAAAATACCCGCCGGACAAGATTCCACAACCGTAAATGGCATTACGGTTACCAATCAAACAGCCATTATGGCCTATGGCAATTCGCAAAGCGAAATACAGGAATTTGGCAACCTGGCATATGCCACAATATTTATTGGCACCCAGCAGGATGGTATTACTACTGCCAGGATCCCTATTTTTTTATATTACAAAATTGTTGACGTTACTACCGGGGTAACAACGTACGATCACTCGAACGATGTGTTTGGCGTGGGCCCCGGCGTAAGTTATGCAAGCAACCTGATAAAAAGCCCGCTGAGCTATTTTAAGACAGGTACCAATGTAACAAACGGTTTTAAACTGGCACAGCTGCCCAAAAGCGGTTTTAGTATTGGCGGCACTTTCGTTAGCGATTTGCTTACTATCGGGCTTGTTCCTGATGATTTGGCGGCATCGTCGGGCTTTGTGATGCACCCGCTTCAATATTACAGCCAGGGAGGCTACTCGCCCGACCTGCCCGTTACCGTAACTTATGTTAACTTTAACGGAACCAGTAAAAATTTAGCAGCTACGTTGTTATTGGATACCGGCACACCGGCGATCTCAACAATTGCCGATCCCACTGCAGCCAGCAATATTGCCCAACTGCCTGTCGGTACCAACATTACCATTTCAACATCCGCCGGCTTTAGCTATACGTACACTAGCAAAAAATCTACTTATATAACCGACGTGGTAAAGCCAACCTTTACCGGTGACCCTCGGACCATCTTCGGTCTCGACTTTTTTACCGATAACGAGTATTTGCTTGATTACACCGATCATAAGATCGGGCTGAAGAATAATTAGTTTTTAGACCATGGTCCATAGTCCATGGACCATGGTCTAAAAACTTAATACTTTGCCGGTGTCCCTGCTTTGGGTATCGATTCCTGGATAAATTTCCTGAGGTTTTCTGTTGCAGTGGCAAGGTCCTCTTTGCGCAGGTACATCATGTGCCCGCTTTCGTAGCCTTCCCATTTTAAACGGCCTTTAAGCCTTCCGCTGGGGTCGAGTTGCCAAAGGCTGTATTTGGCATTAAAATAGTCGCAGGCGCCATCAAAATAACCCGATTGTATCAGCAAATGTAAATAGGGATTCTCTGCAATGGCCTGACGCAGATTTTCGCCGGTATGGTCATTTTTATTGTCCCATGGCCAAACGTTGCCAAACATATTATACTTCAGGTCGGTTTTGTAGTTAAGGTCGTTACGCAGGTAAATTTGCATGGCGGGCGTAAATTCGTGCAGCCAGGCGGTAAGTTCGGCGTTGTAATCAGGACTATCACCGTACGCTTGGCGATCTATCCCGCGGTAGCGCGAATCGAGCCTGCCTACGGTAAAGCCCTTGTCGCGCAGCAACTCTTTCCAAAACAGATCATACGAAACGTTCAGGTTATTTCCTAAGATCACTTTAGGCGAAATGCCGCTGTACCTGGCTATTTTGGCAGCTATATCATTGCGTTGCGTGCTGTCAATAAAACCACCGCGGGCCATGGCGGGTATCAGTTCATTTATCGTGAAATTTTCAACCTCGGGCAAAAATGCGGTAAGTTCCTTTTGCTGAATATCGGGCGACAACATACCATGGTACCAGGCGGTCGCGGCAAAGTAAGGCAATTTTAAAGCTGCCTGCACGGGGCCGTTACGTTCGATGCCCAAATCGGTAGGCGATACCAAAACAACGCCATTCAGGTACATCCATTGCGAATCCTGCAGCTCGAGCGCCAGGCCGGATGCCCGTGTGGTGCCATAACTTTCACCAATTAAGAATTTAGGGGATGCCCAGCGGTTTTTGCGGGTTACAAAGGTATTTATCCACTCCGCCAGGTATTTGATATCTTCGTTTACGCCAAAAAATTTGGAGCCGGGTGTTTCCTTGTCCACAATCCGGGAATAACCAGTATTTACCGGATCGATATAGACAATATCGGCAACATCCAGTATCGAGTTGTTGTTATCTTCGATGCCGTAGGGCTGCACAGGGTAGCCCTCGTTATCGGTATTTAAACGCCGCGGACCGGTATAGCCAATTTCCATCCAAACCGAAGGCGTTCCTGGGCCGCCGTTGAATGAAATTACCAGCGGGCGACTGTTCCTGTCGCTCACGTCTTCGCGTTCATAATAAGTATAAAAGATACCTGCTACCGGGCGGCCATCATCGTCCCAGATGGGCATACTGCCTGCGGTTGCGGTATAGGGTACAGCTTTCCCTTTAATGGTCACGGTGTGTTTGGTAACCACCGCCGAATCGACCTGCAATATGCGGCTTTTTGAAACCGGGTTAGCGTTTTTGCCGGGCTTGGCCTCGGGTTGCTGTGCAAAGGTTGCGCCCGCAATTAAACATAGTAGTGTTAGTGAAGTAAAATGCTTCATGATATGGATATTAATAAGTGTCAGTTACCAAATATTGTCCATCGGTGCCGGTAAAAGGCATGGAGTACCCTATACAGCCATGGAACAATAATACAATACTAGTCTTTTATTCGGGTATTATCAACGGGGTGAGATTAGTCGTGAATAATGAACCGTAATTTTAAGTTATTTTCGCACTATTTTGACTCACGACTTAAGACTCAGGACTTGAGCATAAAACTAATAGCTTTTTAATTTATCCATTAATGCGTTTAAATCAACCAGGGCATTTTTGTACTCCGGGCTATTAAAATAGCCTGTGTTTACCGCAACATCAACCTTAAATTTACTTGTAAGCAAGGCCCGGCACTTTTCGGCATAAGCGGCGCAAACAACAATCTGATCAAGCACACCCTTCAGCTTTATTTTGCAGGCCTTGAGTTTAGCAGTTGATGATTGCTCTAAAGCATCTCCTTTCTGTTGTTGCTTTTGCAGTGCCGCGTTTTTTACATCCAATTTTGCTTTGGCCGCATCCAGTTTGTCTTTCCATTTGCTCAGTTGGGCCGACTGTAGGTCAATCTCTATTTTTTGATTGTTCAAGGCGGCCACCGTTGTCGCTTTACGGTCTTTGGCGGCTAAGGCGTTATTGGCCAGCACGGCTTTATTATAATGGCTAAGCAGATCGCTGTATTTTGCACCGGCAGCATTGTAATTGTCCATATCCTGCTTGTATGGGATCACATCATTTTTATTAAAATTATTGGTAGCGGTGATATTGGCATTTTTTATTGCGAATGCTTTAGCCTGATCGCTTTCGGCAGTTGTCATATTGGTTTTTTGACTTTCCGAACCGGCATAAAGCGCCCTGGCGGCAGTTTCAGCTGTGGTAATCGCGGACTGTAATTCGGCGGCAGTTTGCGCGGCCCCGGGATCGGGGAGAGTATAAACTTTGTTTGAAACGGGATCCGGCACGGTTACCGGCTGTGCACGTAACGATGTATAAAAAAGGCCAGAGAAAACGATTAAAATAAAATACTTTTTCATTGCAGCAGGTTTGGATGGTTCAGCTTTCCTCATTCAACTGATACGTTTTGCTAAGTTTCAAAAAAAATCCGGAAAATCAAGCTCAGCTGCACAATGATTCTGTTATGCCTTATTTATAAAATTCTGAATCTGTTTTGCTGTTTCGGTAATCGTTTATTTTGCAATAGTAAACGGTAATTCTATATATACAAACACAAATACCATGAAAAATGCGCCATTAAGAGAAGCGGAAATACAGCAACTGCGGGCTGAAACAAAAGGAACCGCCCATAAAATTCATTTTAATAATGCTGGTTCATCATTGCCGCCAGACGTGGTAACGGATACCATTGTTAATTATTTAGCAGAAGAAGCTGTTTGTGGCGGGTACGAAACCGAACACAAATACCGCGAAGAACTTGAAAATACTTATAGTCTGATTGCCCGACTGATCAATGCGCAAAAAGATGAGGTGGCCGTAGTTGAAAATGCCAGCATAGCCTGGAGCCTGGTGTTTAACGGGATTGATTTTAAAGAGGGTGATGAGATAATTACTTCGGAAATGGAGTATGTGACCAACCTGTTTGGTTTTTTAAATATTCAGAAAACAACCGGGATTGAAATTAAGGTGATATCCAACGACGTCAACGGCGACTTTGAAATTGCTGAATTAGAAGCAGCTATTTCGCCCCGCACTAAACTGATCGCCATTACGCATATATCATCAACAGCAGGTGGAGTGATGCCCGTGGTTGAAATAGGCAAGATAGCCCGCCGGCACAGTATCCTCTACCTGGTGGATGCCTGCCAGAGCGCGGGCCATGTGCCCGTGGATGTTGAAGAAATTGGCTGCGATATGCTTTCAGTCACCGGGCGTAAATACCTTAGGGCGCCTCGTGGTACCGGTTTTTTGTATGTGCGGAAAGCAGTACAGGATAAACTGAAATTGTTTTTTATAGATGGGCACACCGCTCAATGGAACGGCGCCGTCGATTATAAAGTAAGGGATGACGCCCGCC
>Ga0068855_100000386_pt1 | contig 54270 bp, 47 predicted proteins | sample KBSCornC52_FD_66592 | JGI IMG/M metagenome (GOLD analysis project Ga0068855, IMG submission 66592) | Corn rhizosphere microbial communities from Kellogg Biological Station, Michigan, USA - KBS Corn C5-2 | ecosystem: Host-associated > Plants > Roots > Rhizosphere > Soil ... | reverse complement strand
CGGTCTGCGATCGCTGCAACTCCCGCGCATCGTGGCCCTGACGGCCCCCGAAAATCTCGCCTCGATACGAGTTCTCGAGAAACTCGGTTTCCGCTTCGACCGGCTGGTACCGTGGCTGAATCCGGCGCGTGGCTCGCGACTGTTTGTACTGGAGAGCCGATGATGCTAGCTGCCCGACCGCCGGAATTGGGCGATGGCCACCCTTCTACGCGCCCCGGAGCTATTCAACGACCCTGCATGCCAGACATGCGCGCTGAAAACGATCGCATCGCCAGCCTGCGCGGCCAGGATCAGCTCCTGCGGATGTTTGCCATGCGGCTGCGCCCACTGTCCACGCGGCAGCTGGCGCAAGCGATGCGAGCCGGGAACGAAGCGGGTAGCGCCATTTGCACCGTCCATGTCGTCGAGGACCCAAAACACGTTGGCCATGATCTGCCGAGCAGCCTCGACAGGCTGAGGATGGTCGGTATGCAACCCCTGGCGGCCATGTCCTTGCGGAGGATCGCGGCCCCGCATGCCGATCAACATGACATCGCCGCCCAGCAAGGCAGACAACGCGCTCATCACGCGCGGGTGAGCGAGACAACAAGCGAATGCCGGTGCTTTCTCCAGCCCTGAAGGTCCGTCGCTGGGCGCTTCGTTACCGCTCGACTTGAGGCGGCGTCCTTCTTCCAGAAGGCTATCCCAGGCCTCTCGCATTTGGATCAGCTGCCGCGACGTCAGGACGGAGCGCAAACGCAGGTAGCCCTCGAGCTCCAGGAAGGAAAGCTCCTCCGCAGTCAGGTCACCAGTTCCAGTTGAGCCACCCACCGCTGTGCCCGAGTATGTCCTTGAACGTCATAACCACTACCGGACCGCTGTCGCTCGAGACGACACTCTCCCCAGCGAAACCGGCACGCGAGTAGGCGCGGCGCGCGCGAACGTTGTCCACGGCCGGATCGATGACGACGCGCGAAGCCCCTTCCTGGATCAGGAGCCGCGCGAGCAGCCGCATGAAGGCCGCCCCGTGACCACAGCCGATCATGTCCGGCTTGCCAATGAAGGTATCGACCGCCCGCGACCCGGGCGGCAGGTCTTGCAGGTGCCTTTGCGGCCACTTGCCAACGTCATAATCCTGGGCGTAGGCGAAACATCGGCCATCGAAGCTCACGATCCGCATGACCATGGCGGCCTCGCCCAAATCCTCCTCCAGGAGCGCCGCCTCACGCACCGGGTCGCCCCACCAGCGCACGACTTCGGGCGTCGCCAGCCAACGCCTTAGCATAGGCAGATCCTCCGCTGTGATTGGCCGGAACGTATAAGGCATACCCTTCGCCTCGATTTGCGACCAATTATGGCGCCGCAGGCCGCCCGGCGCGCCCCTGGCACGGCGAGTGGACGAATCTGGTCGACGAGCTGGGCTAAAATAGCCTTTCCCACAACGCCACCAGGCTAGCAATGACGGTCATCAAGCAGGAAGATCTGATCCAGAGCGTAGCCGACGCCCTGCAGTACATCAGTTACTACCACCCCCTCGACTACATCACCTCGCTCGGCCGGGCCTACGAGCTCGAGCAAAGCCCGGCGGCGAAGGACGCCATCGCGCAAATTCTCACCAACAGCCGCATGTGTGCCGAGGGACGCCGGCCGATCTGCCAGGACACGGGCATCGTGACGGTTTTCATGAAGGTCGGCATGGATGTGCGCTGGGCAAGTGGCTCGGGCGCGGCCACCCTCAGCGTTGCGGACATGGTGAACGAGGGTGTGCGCCGGGCGTATCTCTACCCGGAAAATGTCCTGCGCGCCTCCATCGTCAGCCCGCCGGAGGGCGCCCGGAAGAACACCAAAGACAACACTCCGGCTGTCATCCATTACGAAATCGTCCCGGGCAACACGGTCGAGGTGCAAGTTGCGGCCAAAGGCGGTGGCTCGGAAAACAAGTCGAAGTTCGTGATGCTCGAGCCTTCGGAATCGATTGTCGATTGGGTGTTGAAAACAGTACCTGCCATGGGCGCCGGTTGGTGTCCGCCGGGGATGCTCGGCATAGGCATCGGCGGCACGGCCGAGAAGGCCATGGTCATGGCGAAAGAGTCGCTCATGGAGCCGATCGACATCCAGGAGGTCATCGCACGCGGACCGAAAGGCTGGTTGGAGGAACTGCGCGTCGAGCTCTACCACAAAGTCAACGCATTGGGCATCGGCGCGCAAGGCCTGGGCGGCCTGGCGACGGTGCTCGATGTCAAAATCATGGCGGCCCCGACCCACGCCGCCTCCAAGCCGGTCGCCATCATTCCCAACTGTGCCGCGACTCGACACGCGCATTTCAGCCTCGATGGCACGGGACCTGCGAAACTCGAGCCACCCTCGCTGGAGGCATGGCCAAAAGTGCAGTGGGTCGCCGATGCCGAGAGTAGCCGCCGCGTCGATCTCAACACCCTCACGAAGGAAGAAGTCGCTGCCTGGAAGCCGGGCCAGCGACTATTGTTGTCAGGGAAAATGCTCACCGGGCGCGACGCCGCACATAAGCGCATCAGCGACATGCTCGCCAAAGGTGAGCAGCTGCCCGTCGACTTCACGAACCGCGTCATTTACTACGTCGGTCCGGTCGATCCCGTGCGCGACGAGGCCGTGGGCCCCGCTGGCCCCACGACCGCCACGCGCATGGATCGATTCACCGACCTGATGCTGGCGAAGACCGGTCTGATCGCCATGGTTGGCAAGGCCGAGCGCGGTCCCACCGCGATCGAAGCCATCCGTAAGCACAAGGCAGCCTATCTCATGGCTGTAGGCGGCGCGGCCTACCTGGTGTCGAAAGCGATCCGCCACGCGAAAGTCCTCGCGTTCGAGGACTTGGGTATGGAAGCAATCTACGAATTCGAGGTGGAGGACATGCCCGTTACGGTGGCCGTGGATTCGGCCGGCACTTCCGTGCACGAGACCGGTCCGAAGGAGTGGCGCGTCAAGATCGCGTCGCTGCAAACCCGCTCGGGTTGAGCTCCGCCCGGTCGTCAGGAGTCAGCTGCCCGACGGGGCAGCCGCACTGAAAACGTCGTCCGGCCGGAGTCCGATTTGACGTCGACCTGTCCGCCGTGGGCGAGCACGATCTGCTGCACGATAAAAAGGCCCAGGCCCAGACCGTCACTACGACCAACGTGCCTCTGGCCGCCGCGAAATGGGTCGAACAAATGCGGCAGAACCTCCGGCGGAACAACACCGCTGTTGGTCACTGCAAGGGTGACCGCATCGGTGGGCGCCCCATTGAGATTCACGAGTATGGCTTCCCTGCTCTCCCCATGCTCGAGCGCATTGCCGATCAGGTTGGATGTCACCTGCGCGAGGCGGTCGGCATCCCAGTAGCCTGACAGGCTGCCTTCCTGATTGATCTGAAAAGTACGGTCCGGGGAGGACACCTGGTGCTCCTGGATGACCCGCTGCACGAGCTGGCCGAAGTCGGTTTCCTGGCGCCGCAGCGGGATACCGCCACCCAGCCGCGCCCGCGTGAGATCGAGCATGTCATCGATCATGCGGCTCATGCGGCGCCCGCTGTTGAGCATGCGCGTCGCTGACTGCCTGACCACGTCGTCCGTGGAGATCCGCTCCAGCAGATTCGCGGAATTCAGGATCGCACTCAACGGATTGCGCAGGTCGTGCCCCAACACCGCCGTGAACAACTCGTTGAGGCGCAAGGTCGTGGTCAACTCCTCCAGCTGGCGCGCCAGTTGTTGTTTCTGACGGTATAGCTGGAAGAACACATCCGCCTTGCTCTTGAGGATGTGCGGGTCGATCGGCTTGTAGAGAAAGTCGACCGCGCCGGTATCGTAACCCTTGAACAGTCGATACTGGTCGTGCACGCCGGCGGTGACGAAAATGATCGGAACGTGGCGGGTGCGCTCGCTGCCACGCATCAGCTCCGCCAGCTCAAAACCGTCCATTTCGGGCATCTGCACGTCCAGAAAGGCCAATGCCACATCATGGACCAACAGCAATTCCAGGGCCTCCGCTCCCGAGCGCGCCTGCAGGATCTCCACCTCGTCCCGGCGCAGCAGCGCCGACAGAGCCAGGAGGTTCTCCTCCAGATCATCGACCAGCAGGCACTTCACCCGAACGGTCATTCGAGCGGTCTCCGCAACATCACCGGTCCCATGTACGAAAAGAGCTCCTGTAGTTCCGCTAGCGACAGTACCGCGTCGACGGGGCCCTCCTGCAGCGCGGCCTCCGGCAAAAAAGGCGCCGCAGCACTGCCCGGCTCCTGAACCACCGTGCGACCACCAGCACGCCCGACCGCAGCCAGCCCAGAGGCACCGTCCCGATTGGCCCCCGTCAGAATGATCCCCATCAAGCGCTCGCGATAGACGTCCGCGGCCGATTCAAACAATACGTCGATGGATGGCCGCGAGAAGTGCACCGGCGCATCGCTCGATAGCGCCAATGAGGGACCCTGGTCGATCAGGAGATGATAGTCGGGGGCCGCGAGATATACGGTACCCGGCTGCACGCGCTCCTTGTCTTCCGCCTCGCGAACCGGCAACCCGCACCGGGTCGCGAATACTTCGGGCAACAAGCTGGGGCGCTCGCGCGGCATGTGCATGACAACCATGAACGAGAGGCTACATTCCCGGGGTAACTTCGGAAACAGTGCGGACAACACCTCCACGCCACCTGCCGAAGCGCCCAGGACGACCGCATCGACGCCCTGCGTGAGCGACAGGAGAGTGCTCAAGCAGCCTCCTTGCGGAAGATCCGATCTTCCGGGACAAAGTCGGAAAACGCATACGAGTGCACCGAAAAGCGCAGGGATTCCTTCGCACCCAGGCCGAGAAAGCCCTTCCGACACAGCGATTCCCGGAACAGCCCCAAGACCCGATCCTGCAGCTGGCGATCGAAATAGATCAGCACGTTGCGGCACGAAACGAGCTGGACCTCCGAAAACGCGCTGTCGGTCGAGAGACTATGATCGGCGAATACGATGTTGGTCTTGAGCGCTTTGTCGAATACAGCCTTGCCATATGCGGCCGTATAGTAGTCCGACAGCGACGTGCGCGCCCCCGACTTGCGATGGTTCTCAGTGAAGCCGCCGATGCGGGCGGCATCATAGATGCCCGCCTGCGCCCGCTCCAACGCGCTGGCATTGATGTCGGTCGCATAGATGATGGAGCGTTCCAGCAGACCCTCTTCCTGTAGGAGGATAGCGAGGGAATAAACCTCCTCGCCGGCGCTGCATCCGGCCACCCACACCTTCAGCGAAGGGTACGTACGCAGCAACGGCACGACCTTGTCGCGCAGCGCGCGGAAATACGCCGGGTCGCGGAACATCTCGCTCACCTGCACGGTGAGAAACTCCAACAACACCGGGAACAGGGACGGCTCGTGTAACACGCGGTCCTGGAGTTGCGACAGCGTACTGCATCCGAAGTTGTCCATCGCCTGCGTCAGGCGCCGCTTCAGCGATGCCAATGCGTAGCCGCGAAAATCGTAGTGATACTTCCGATACAGCGCCTCGAGCAGCAAGGGCAGCTCGATATCGAAGGTACTGCTGATCACTACCTGCCTCACGGAAAGCCTACTGGGCCATCCAGACCCGGATCAGCGACAGCAGCTTATCGACGTCGAGCGGTTTGGCGATGTAGTCGTTCGCTCCGGCTTGCAGGCACTTCTCCTGATCGTCCTTCATGGCTTTGGCGGTGAGCGCGATGATGGGCAGCTTCTGCCATTCGGATCGCTTGCGGATCTCGCGCATCGCCGTGAGGCCGTCCATTTCCGGCATCATGATGTCCATGAGCACCAGATCGACATGGGTGCCGGCAGCCACCGAGCTGCGCTCCAGAACCTGCAAGGCTTCGAGGCCATTGCGTGCGATCTCCACCTTCGCGCCCCGCGGCTCGAGGACCTTGGAGAGCGCAAAGATATTACGAACATCATCCTCCACGATGAGTATGCGCCGCCCCTCAAAGACGGCCTCGCGGCTGCGCGCCTCCCGTAGCATGCGTTGACTCTCAATCGGAAGCTTCGACTCGACCTGATGTAGGAACAGAGTGACCTCGTCGAGGAGACGCTCCGGGGAACGCACGTCCTTGATAATGATCGAGCGGGAGAAACGCCGTAGCCTTTGCTCCTCGTCGCGGGTCAACGAGCGGCCGGTATAGACAATTACGGGTGGAAACGACACCTCATCGGTTTCGGCCATCCGCTCCAGCAACTCGTAACCGCTCAGATCGGGAAGGCTGAGGTCGAGCACGAGACAATCAAAAGTTGTTGCCTTCAAACTCTCCAAGGCATCAGCCGCGGTTGCCACGTCCGAGATCTCCACGCCCTCGCTTGAAAGAAGCTGACGGATACTCTCCCGCTGACGCGCGTCGTCTTCAACGACGAGCACACGGCGCACGCCCTGCTGTAGCTTACTCTGCAGACGCTCGAAAGCCCCCATCAGCTCTTCGCGCTTCACAGGCTTCAAGGCGTAGCCCACGGCCCCGAGGCTGAGGGCCTGTTGACTGAAGTCAGACACCGAGACGACATGCACCGGGATGTGCCGCGTGCCTGGGCCGCGTTTGAGCTCGTTCAACAGCTCGAGCCCGGAACGGTCCGGTAGATTCACGTCCATGAGGATCGCATGCACCTTGAATCGCTGTACGGACGCAAGAGCATCCGCAGCCGTATCAGTAGCGATACAGAGGAAACCCTGCTCCCGCGCCAGATCGCGCAGGATCGCGGCGAAACGCAGGTCGTCCTCCACGATGAGAATCGTTCGGGATTCACCTGACAGGTGGGCACGATCATCCTCGATGGGGGCCGGCGCAAGCTCGGCGGCGACGGCAGGCGCTGCCTTCACTTCGGCCGGAGGCAGAGCCGGCCCGCCAGTGGCTCTCTGAAACTCAACTGTGGGCCGGACTGCCCCTCGCTCGCGGCCGGACGACTCTACGACAGCGGGTCCGACATACTCGAGCGGCAGCCGAAGCGTAAAGATACTGCCTTTGCCCACTTCGCTCTGCACGACCACCTCACCCCCCAACAGCCGGGCGAGGTCGCGCGAGATGGAAAGACCCAGTCCGGTACCCCCGTATTTGCGATGCGTACTGCCATCGGCCTGGCGGAAGGCCTCGAAAATGATCTCATGTTGGTCGCGCGGAATCCCGATGCCGCTGTCCTGAACGGCGAACGCCACCTGCCCCGCGGCGCCGACCGAGACACGCACCGCAACGGACCCCGAGGACGTGAACTTGAAAGCGTTGGCCAGGAGGTTCTTGAGAATCTGGCCGAGCCGCTGCGGATCGGTATGAATCCGCTCCGGGGTACCCGGCTCGAGTGTGCAGGTGAAAGCCAGCCGACGCTCGTTTGCCAGTGGCTCGAACTCGCGGGCCAATGCCTCCAGGGTGCGCGCAAGACTCACCGACTCCGGCCGAATCTCCACCTTACCGGCCTCGATCTTGGACAGATCGAGAATGTCGTTGATGAGCGCGAGCAGGTCGTTGCCGGCGGCAAAGATGGTCTGGGCAAACTTCACCTGCTCCTCGTTGAGATTGCCGGTCTTGTTGTCGGCCAGCAGCTTCGCGAGGATGAGCGAGGAGTTGAGGGGCGTGCGCAGCTCATGGCTCATGTTGGCCAGGAACTCGGACTTGTACTGGTTGGAGCGGGACAGCTCGGCGGCGCGCTCGCTGAGCGCGGCCTGCGCGCGCTGCAGCTCATCGCGCTGGCTCTCGAGGATGCTCGCCTGCTCCTCGAGTTGTGAGTTTGTCTGCTCGAGCTCGGTCTGCTGCGATTCCAGCCGCACCTGCGATTCCTTCAAGGTGTGCCCGCGCTCGGCGAGCTCCTCGTTGGCTACCCGGAGCTCTTCCTGTTGTGTCTGCAGCTCCTCGGACTGACGTTGAGTCTCCTCGAGCAACTCCTCCAGCCGCGTGCGATCCTTGGACGAGCGTACGGCAATACCGATGGACTCGCGGACACGGCCCAGCAGCTCCCGGTCGGCGGCCTGGAGGGGACGGAAAAAACCCAACTCGACGACCGCCTGCACCCTGCCACTCTCACTTGCCGGTGCGATGAGGAGGTGTGTTGGATTACCCGTGCCGAGCGTGGAGGTCACGGGAAGATAGCCGGGCGGCACATTGCGCACTTCCAGCACCCGATCCTCCTTCACGGCCTGTCCGGCCAGCCCGTCCCCGGGGCGCAGCAGGTTGGCGTCGTCATCTTGGGCCGAAGGCAGTGCGAACGTGGCGAAGCGGCGCAACCAGCCCCCGGGCTCCGCGATGTAAATGGCGCCAACCTGCGCATCGAGATAGCGTCCCAGGAAGGTCAGCACGTTTTCCCCGAGTACGTCCAGCCGCTGCTCCCCCTGCATCCGCTCGGCCAGGCCGCCTTGGCCGGCCTGCAGCCAGGCCTCCGTCTGCTGGCCCATGAAATCCCTCGAAGCCATGACCCCGGAAGCCAGGATCAAAATGAACAACAGTGCCGCGCCGCCTGCGGTGATGACCACAGTCAGCTCGGTTGCCCATCGCGCCGCTTCGGTCCGTCTCGCCAGCAGCTGCCCATCCAACTCGAGAAACTGCGCCACGAGATCACGGATACGATCCATGGTGACCTTGCCGCGATCGGTGCGGATCAGATCGCGAGCAGCCTGGGAATTCCCGCCGCGCGTGAAGTCGACCGCCTGTTCCAGCTCAGTCAGCTTATCCGTGATGAAACGCTGGATCTGACCCAACATCTCCTGCTGCCGGGTGTTCCCGGCCGTCAGGCGGCGCAACTCCTCGAGCTGCCCAGGGATGTTGGCGCGCGCGACATCGTACGGCTCCAGATAACTCTCTCGCCCGGTCAGCAGGTAGCCGCGTTGCCCGGTTTCCGCATCTTTGACACTCGACAGCAGCGCATCTATCCGCTGCATGACTTGCAGGGTGTGCGCGGTCAGTGCGGTGCTCTGCTCCTGGTCATCGAGCGAGTGATAGCCGAAGAACGCGATCAGTACCACGGTCGCAATGGCCGCCGCGAATCCCGCGAAAGTCCTCGGGGGGAGTGCCGGGCCGAAACGGCTCACTCGGTGAGGTTTGGGAAGCGTAGCGGTTGTTGCGCTCATGTGCTGTTAGCGTCGTCTGTTGCGTTTGCCTCTTCGGCTCGGCTTCGCATCGGGATGCGGCTTGACCCGCTGCTCCCGCAGGAAGGGGTTCTTGTCCGTGCGGTATTCCACGGCTACAGGCGTGGCAAACAGATCGTATTTCTTGCGAAACACGTTGGCCAGGTAGCGCGTGTAGGCATCCGGAACGGAGGCCGTCTGGTTGCCATGGATCACGATGCGCGGCGGATTCCTGCCACCCTGGTGGGCATAGCGCAGCTTGATGCGCCGGCCGTGGACCAGGGGTGGCTGGTGAACGGTGAGAGCGTGCTCCAACGTGCGTGTCAGCTCGCGAGTCGGCATTTCCCGCATCGCAGCCTCGTAAGCACGCACGACCGACTGCACGACTTCGCCCACTCCCGTGCCGTGCCGTGCGGAAATGAAGTGTAGCGGAGCGAAGGGCACAAAATCGAGCTTGAGAGCCAGCTGGCGATGGATCGTCTCGCGCTGATCCATCGGGATGCCATCCCATTTGTTGACCGCGATGATCAGCGCGCGCCCGCGCTCCAGAGCCAGACCCAACACGCTGGCATCCTGCTCGGCGACCGTGTCATGCGCATCCAGTACCATGATCACGACGTGCGCCGCGTCCATCGCTTGCAGTGTCTTCGCGACACTGGCGCGCTCGATGACCCCCTCCACCTTGGAGCGGCGCCGCACGCCCGCCGTGTCGATGAGCACGAAATCGCGCTCATCGCGCCGGAATGGAACGAGAATACTGTCGCGAGTGGTGCCAGGGGTATCGCTGGCAATGACGCGCTCCTGCCCGAGGAACCTGTTGACCAGTGTCGATTTCCCCACGTTGGGCCGGCCGATGATGGCGATGCGGATCGCGCCTTCGCTCGGATCCTTCTCGGGCTCCTCCGCCGTAAGGCCCTCGAGCACTCGCTCCATGAGCGCCTCGCAGCCTTGCCCATGGGCCGCCGAGATCATCTCCGGCTCGCTCAGTCCGAGGGAGTGAAAGTCGCCGGCGACCAGGTCGATATCGAGACCCTCGCCTTTGTTGAGAGCGAGTGTGACCGGCTTGCCCGAGCGCCGTAACTCGCGCAGCACGAAGTGATCCGCCGGGGTGAGCCCCTCGCGCACGTCGGCCACGAAAACGAGCCGGTCCGCCTCCTCGACCGCACGCTCGGTTTGCTCGCGCATCTGTGTTTCGATGCCGGTCGGATTCTCGACCAGCCCGCCCGTGTCGATCACGACATAGGTGATCGGGCCAACACGGCCGAAACCGTACTGCCGATCACGCGTCAGTCCCGGGATGTCCGCGACAATGGCGTCCCGGGTGCCGGTCAATACATTGAACAGCGTCGACTTGCCGACATTGGGCCGGCCCACGAGGGCGATAACGGGGAGCATAGTGTGGCAGCGGGCAGACCCTACTCTCCCCGGTTGTTGGTGTTATTGCGGCTTGACGGGCGGCGCCGGCGGCGGTTCCGTCGGCGCTGGAGCTGGAACGGGTTCCGTTGGCACTGGAGCCGCCGCCGGTTCCGATGGCGCCGGAGTTGGCGTCGCAGTTTCCGCGGGAATCTTGCGCTGAGCACGCGCGCCGCCGATCGGCGTTGCCCGGAATGCGCTGATCTTACCGCCATCGTCAATGACGATCACCAGGCCCCCCAACACAATCGGTGCGTTGCTCACCCGCCGCTTGCTGGCACGGGTACGACCGGCCAACTCGCCGGTGGCCTTGTCCAACCAGTGCACGTAACCCTGGAAATCGGCAGCCACGACCGAATTGTCAGTCAGCGCGAGGCCCGAGAGGCCCCGATGCAATAGCACCTTTTGACGCCAGAGCTCCGCGCCGCTGCGCTGCCTCATGGCGACGACCTCACCATCCGCCATCGGAATGTAAAGCGCCTCCCCATCGAGCCCGATGCCTCTATAGCTGGAGGCGTCGTGGGACCACCAGACTTGCCCGGTATCGAGCGCGAGCATAGCCACTCGTCCCTGGAACCCAACAGTAAACACCTCGTTCCCCGCCACATGCGGGGTCGAGTCGACGTCCACGAGCCGCTCGAGCTCCGTACGGCCGTGCGGGGGAGCTACGGTCGCCTCCCATTGCAGAGAGCCGTCGTTCATGTTGACGGCGATGACCTTGCCGTTATCGAACCCGCAGAGCGTGAGATCACCGGCTATGACGGGCCCCGATGTGCCACGAAGTGAGAGACGCGGGACCTGCTGATCCTGGGTCCATAGCTCGTGACCATCCTTAGGTGAGAGCGCGCGCAACTTGCCGTCGACCGTGCGCACCGCTACGGCCTTCTCGGAGATCGCGGGCGCGGCGAGCACCTCGCCATTGAGCCGCACTCGCCATCGGACCTTGCCACTGGCAGACTCGAGTGCAACCACCTCACCTTCGCTCGTGCCCACCGCCACGAGATCGCCGCCCACGCCGGGTCCACCCGAAAACGGCGCCTTCTTCAGTTTTGTGCGCCAGACCACGTGGCCGGAAGCGGCATCCAAGGCGACCACCTCGCCCTTGAAGCCCGCCGCGTAGACGCGATTCCCTTCGGCAGCGATATTCAACCCCAGACGCAACACCTTCGCGCCCTTGTCCGCCACCGAAGCGCTCCAGACACGCTCGATCTTCAGCGTTTCTGGAAATTTGGCCAGCACCGCCGGCGTGTCGATGTCCTTGTCTTTCGAGCAGGCCGCCACGAGCAGCAGCGCCGCCACTGTCAGCCAGTGTCGCAGTCGTCGCATGTTACTTTGCTGCCTGAGTTTGGGTGGCCGGAGCCTTGGCTGCAGCCGCCAGAGGCGGCGTATCCCCCACGAGATCGGCGATTTTCAAGTCGAGGAGGGAGTTGTCCCCGCCGCCGGCGGCAGCGAGATCCATGGTACGGGCGGCACGATACTCGGACAGGGCTCCGGCCTTGTTGCCTTTCGCCAGCTGAGCGTCCCCGCGGACTTCGTGATAAAGCGGGCCAAAAGCGCCAGGATCCACGCCATTCAAGGTCGCCAGCGCGTTGTCGGGCCTTTGCTGCGCGATCTGCACCCGCGCGAGGCGCATCCGCGCCACCAGAGCGAGTTGTTTGTCCTTGGAGTGCTGCATGACCGCCTCCAGCTCCTGGGCGGCCTTGTCGAGCTGCTTGTTGTCCACGTAGACGCGAGCAGCAGCCAGCCTGCCCTGGTCGAGGTAGGGGGTCGAGGCGTAGTCGCGCTCCAACTCGCCCAGAATCGCCAGACCGCCCGACTGGTCGTTGCGGCCAAAGGCCTGCAGCAACTGCTCATACTTGCCGCTGGCCTGGGCGTTCACCTTGTCGGTATGCGCGTTCCGCCACTGCCAGCCCCCGATAGCCACGGCACCCACGGCGACGCCCGCCACGATCCACAGGCCGTTCTCGCGGATCCAGCGCTTGAGCGCCTCCCACTGTTCTTTTTCTGACAGGTACTCGTCCAAAACTCTAAACCTCTGGTCATGCGCTTCGCGCAAACTTTCCTGCGGGTCGAAGCGACCCGCCACATATTGCGGCGCTGCGCGCCGGATAAGAGCCGGCTAAGAGCCGGCTCGGGCCTGTGCCAGTGCGGTGGTCACTCCCGAGGCCAGCTCGGCAATCGGGCTTTCGCTCTGACCTGCTTCCTGCCGCAAAGGTTTCAATGCCACCACACCGCGCGCGAGCTCATCGTCGCCGATGATGAGCGCCAGCACCGCCCCACTGCGGTCGGCGCGGCGGAATTGCGTCTTGAAATTTCCCCCGCCCAGGTTAAGGTCGAAGCGCACCTGCGGCAGCTGATCCCGCAAACGCTCGACGATCACGGGACCCTCCGCGGCGGCCCGAGTGCCATTCACGACCACGTAGACGTCCGCCGGGGCCGGGCCCGGCACCCGCTGTGCTTTCTCCAGCAGCGCCACCGCGCGCTCCACGCCCATGGCGAAACCGACTCCGGGGGTAGCTTCCCCGCCCAGCTGGCCGATCAGGCCATCGTAGCGCCCGCCGGAGCATACGGCATCTTGAGAGCCGAGGGCGTCCGTAATCCACTCGAACACGGTCCGGGTGTAGTAGTCGAGGCCACGGACCAGGCGCGGATTGATCTGGTAAGGCACGCCGATGTCCCGCAGGCTGGTGCACAGTGTCTCGAAATGCTCTTTCGACTCAGCATCCAGATGGTCGATGAGGAGGGGCGCACCGGCCACGATTGCCTGCATCTCGGGATTCTTGCTGTCGAGAATCCGCAAAGGATTGCCTTCCAGACGGCGCTTGCTGTCGCTATCCAGCTGCGCCTCATGTGCGCGGAAGTAGGCGACGAGCTTCTCGCGATAAACCCGGCGGGACTCCGGCGTTCCGAGCGAGTTGATGTTGAGCTTCACCCGCTCGATACCGAGCCTGCGCCACAGGCGCGCGGTCAAGGCAATGAGCTCGATGTCCGCGTCCGGGCCAGGGAATCCTACGGCCTCCACGTCCACTTGGTAGAACTGACGGTACCGGCCCGCTTGCGGCCGCTCGTGCCGGAACATGGGGCCAGTACACCACAGTTTGTGGCGCGCGCCGCGTAGCATGCCGTTCGAGATCAGGGAGCGCATCACACCCGCCGTCGCCTCGGGACGCAAGGTCAGACTCCGGCTGTCGTCCCGATCGGCGAAGGTATACATCTCCTTCTCGACCACATCGGTAAACTCACCGATGGCACGCTTGAAAAGCTCCGTGTGCTCGACAATAGGCACCCGGATCTCTTCGTAGCCATATTCCGTGAGCAACGCGCGCACGGTGTCTTCGAGGTGTTGCCAGGCGCCAATTTGCGTCGGCAATACATCATTCATGCCACGGACAGGCTGTATCTGCTCTGCCAACTCACTCTCCGTTAGTAGCGGGGACAGCGCGTCCGCGCGCGTTGATCATGAAACGGACGCTTCCATCTGCCGAGGCCGTCGCCGGAACCGGGGTCGAGCGCCCGTTGAATTCGAGTGCGACTCCGGCTCCGTTGCCCAGCACGACGTGCATCGGAGTCGGACCTTTTACAGTATGTGCGGTCGAGGCGGACCCGACGTCGTAGAACAGCCGTTGACCCGCCGCGTCATAGACCTCGGCCCAGCTATCAGAGGAGAATTTCAAGGTCAACTGGCCTTCCTTGCCGCGCGTCGCCGGCGGAGCGGCCGCGGATGACGTGTTGTTTGTCAGGGTGGTGGCAGTGGGCGCGGCGGCACCCGCGGGAGCGGCAGACGCTGCCTCCTTTGGCGTGGCTCCACGCGATTTCGGTACCGGAGTCGGAGCGGGCTGAGCGCGCCGGGGCCCGGGCGTCGCGGCCGATTCAACAGGCGCTCCACTCTGCCGCGCATCTTCGCCCGTGATCGCGGTGTCCTCTGGCTCCAACCGGGTCGGCTGCGCCCTGTGATGAACGAGTGCCGGCAGCGGCTTCTCCGTCGGGTGAGTCATCAACCACCAAACGGTACCGATCGAGGCGATCGCAACCAACACCACCACCGCGGGACCCACGAGCTTGCCCGTGTTGGACTCCGGCGGCCGATGGGAAATCCGGGTCAGGTCGGGCTGCACCGGCGCGGCGCGCGTGAGATTGGAGTAAAGCTCTTGTAGCTCGGCGGCCTGCTCGTTCACCAGCTCCGCGTAATGCCGCATATGGCCGCGAACATACACGGCCGCGCCGAGAGCGGCGAAGTCCTCCGCCTCCAGAGCTTCGATGATCCGGGGGTCGACATGCAGCTTTTCTGCGGCCTGCAGGATCGTCAGGCCCTTTTTCTCGCGAGCAGCTCGTAACCGCGTGCCAATGCCGGCGGGACCATCGCCGCCTGCGTGCGCAGCCATAGAAGTCAGCCCGGGTTGTGTTCGAGCTCGGCCAGCGCCTTCGCCTGCGTCGAGCTCGGAAAATCGAGGCGCAGCTTACGAGCGTACATCGCGGCCGCGACCCGGTCGTTCTGCGCTCTGGCGATCCGCACTCCCAGGAACAACAGGTCGGGAGTCTCCTCGAAGGCGCCCAGGTAGGTATCCACGGCCTGGCGCGCCTCCGTCAGATGCCCGTCCTGGAATTGGAGATCGCCCAGCTGGAAAGCCGCTTCCGCGAAGTTGGGATGGACCGCCAGCGCCTGTTGGAAATTGCGGGCCGCCTGGGGATTACGCTTGGCGCTGCGCAGACAGACACCTGCGTTGGTATAAGCAACCCAGGGGGTCCGGTAGAGTGCGTTGCGCGCCACTTCCTCGAAACGCCGCACGCCTTCGTCGGTACGTCCGCTCTGGCAGAGATAGACCGCGTAGTTGTTGCTCACGTCGGGATCGTTCGGCGCAAGCGACAGAGCCGTCTTGAACTCGCGGTCCGCCTGGGCAGGCTCGTTCATGCGATCGAACAACATGGCGCGTGCGCCATGCACGGCGGGATTGCTCGGGTTCTCTTTCAATGCACGGTCGAGCTTTTCCTTCGCCAGCGGAATGTCCCCCTGGCGCAGGTATGCGATACCGAGCTGCGTGTTGTAATCGGAGGCGTTGTTGTTGTTTTTGGCCGCGCTCTGCTGACTGGCGCACGCGGCCAGCCCGAGGGCAGTGGCCGCTGCGATGATCACCGCTCCTGCTTTGCGCACGCTCATTGCTGAACCGCCACCCCGAAGAGTTTATTACCGAGTCGCACGGTCGTGCGGTCGATGACCTTGCCTGCCAGCTGGCCGCAAGCCGCGTCGATGTCATCGCCACGCGTGCGGCGAATGGTCGCCAGCACGCCGCGCCGGATCAGCTCATCACGAAACTGGAAAATGACCGGCATGGGCGAGCGCTGGTAGCGCGTACCCGGAAAGGGGTTGAAGGGAATCAGATTCACCTTCGCCGGGTGCCCTTTGAGCAGGGTCGCGAGGGCACGCGCTTGCGCGGGCGAGTCGTTGATCCCATCCAACATGACGTACTCGAACGTCACACTGCGGCCATTCTGCTCGTCGATGTAGTGCCAGCAGGCCTCGAGGAGCTCGGCGATGGGGTGCTTGCGGTTGATCGGGACCAACTGGCTGCGCAGCTCGTCATCCGGCGCATGCAGCGATACGGCCAATGCCACGTTGGTCTCTTCGGCAAGCTTGTAGATCTGCGGCACGAGCCCCGATGTCGAGAGCGTGACGCGCCGCCGGGAGAGGTCGAAACCGTAGTCATCCATGAGGATCCGCACCGCGGGGATGACGTTGCGGAAGTTCGCCAGAGGCTCGCCCATACCCATGAGTACGACGTTGGTGACGATGCGATCGCCACCTGCCTCAAAGCCTAACTCCTTCTTCGCCAACCACACCTGGCCAACGATCTCGGCCGTGGTGAGGTTACGATTGAACCCTTGTTGCGCGGTGGCGCAGAAGGAGCAATCCAGCATGCACCCCACCTGTGAAGAGATGCACAGGGTGCCGCGCTCCTTCTCCGGAATGAATACCATCTCGAACGCCTGCGAAGAGTCGGCGCTCAGCTTCCATTTCCGCGTGCCGTCGGCCGAGTGTTGCATCGTCACGATGTCGGGCACGCGGATTTCCGCACGCTCCTGCAGGAGCGCACGGAAGTCCTTCGCCAGGTCGGTCATGTTCGCGACCGAGCCCTCGCCGCGCTTGTAGATCCAGTTCATCAACTGGCGCGCGCGAAAGGGCTTGCTGCCGAGGTCCGCTACGAATGTCTCGAGAGCCGCGCGCGGCAAACCCAACAAGTTGGTGCGGCTTGTGGCTGGCGAGTCCATGGCGGTGCGTAGCGCGCGGGGCTCAGCCGCGCGCGTGCAACTCCGTCGTGCGGAAGAAATAGGCAATCTCGACGGCCGCGGTCTCTGGGGCATCCGAGCCGTGAACGACGTTCTGCTCGATACTCAGAGCGAAATCCGCGCGGATGGTGCCGGGAGCCGCCTTCTTCGGATCGGTGGCGCCCATGATCTCGCGGTAGCGGGCAATAGCGCCCTCACCCTCGAGCACCTGCACGATGACCGGACCGGAGGTCATGTACTTCACCAGGTCCTTGAAGAACGGACGCTCGCGGTGCACGGCGTAGAAGCCCTCGGCCTCACGCTGGGACAGGTGCAGCATGCGCGCCGCGATAATGGAAAGATTCGCTTTCTCCAGGCGACGATAGACCTCACCGATGAGATTGCGGCTTACGCCGTCAGGCTTGACGATAGACAGAGTGCGCTCGAGCGCCATTCGCTTTGACCTTTCAAGAAAAATATAGCGGGGGCAGATTGCGGGAAAACGTACCAGTCTACCTTGGAGCGAGCACTCGCGGCAATTTCAGCTGCCCCGGAAGTGCTGATTTCTCAAGGGAATTTTATCGCGCAGTCGATCGCCCGATGGCCGGCCAGGCACCGACCGCTCGGCACGGGGGCGCGCCGTGCTAGACCGAAAAGCTCTCCCCGCAGCCGCACTCACCCTTCACATTCGGGTTGCGGAAGCGGAATGCTTCGTTCAGTCCCTGCTTGATGAAGTCCACGGTCGTGCCGTCGAGCATGGTCAAGCTGCTCGAATCGACAAAAACCTTCACTCCACGGTCCTCGAACATGATCTCGCCGGGAGCGGGCTCATCTGCGTAATTGATGACGTAGGCGAACCCCGAGCATCCTGTCTTGCGCACGCCGAGCCGCAAGCCGATGCCGTGCCCGCGTGTCGCCAGGAACGTCTTGACGCGATTCGCAGCGGATTCAGTCAGTGAAATAGCCATAGTTCCATTGTACGCGCTCTGTCCGAAAGCACTGTAGGTTCACTGGAAAAAGTCGCCTGCGGCCCAAATGGGCCAGCGTTTTTCGGACAGTGACTCCGTTGCCGGCGGCTACGCGCCCCGCGCAAAAAGCGTGGTTTTTGCGGCCTACCGTAGGCAAGCCCGCAGAGCATCCTCAATCACCAGCAAACGGCCGAGTTTCTCGACTGGGATGGACAGCTGCTGCGCCCAGCCGGTCGGGTCCCCGGGAACCCCTTGGTCCCGAGTCCGGCCTGGAAGCTGGCCCACCAGCCACTCCATCACAGTCAGAGTATGGGGGCAGCCGTACGCTTTAAAACGTGCGGCCTTCACACTGCCCGCCTCGAGGGTGAGGTGGAAACGCACCCAGGTGTCCTGATCGGGGCCGCCCGCCTCCCCCGTAATCTCCTCCTCCTTGGCGAGAGTCGGCTTGCCCGGCTTTTCCGATGCGGGGGAAAGCTCCCGCAAGCGCGTCACCTCCCGCTTTACCACCTCAACGGCAACATCGACGTCCTCGACAGTCGTGAAGCGTCCAAGGCTGAATCGCAGCGAGCTTTGAGCCAGCTGAGTGCCCCGCCCCAGGGCGCGAAGCACATAGGAGGGCTCAGCGGATGCCGAGTTGCAGGCTGAGCCTGTAGAGACAGCCAGTCCTTTGAGGGACGTCACGAGGCTTTCGCCCTCTACCCCTTCGAAGGAGACGCTGAGGATCCCCGGCACCCGGGGCGCTCCTTCGCCATTCAGGTGTACTCCGCCAAGTCCGCAGAGCCCTGCCCAGAACCGCTCGCGCAAGGCCGTCAGCCGCTCCTGATCACTCGCGACTTTCCGCGTCGCCAGCTCACAAGCGGCTCCAAGGCCTACCACCTGGTGCGTCGGCAATGTACCCGGACGGAGTCCTCTCTCTTGTCCGCCACCAAAAAGCAACGGCTGCAGCAGCGGCCGCGAAGAGCGACGGATGTAGAGCGCGCCCACACCCTTCGGACCGTATAGCTTGTGCGCGGTGAAGGAGAGAAAGTCGACGGGCAACTCGCGGAGATCAATCGGGATTTTGCCAACGGCTTGGGCAGCATCCGTATGGAACGCGACGCCTCGACTGCGGCACAAAGCGCCGATCGCGCCGACGTCCTGGATGACGCCGATCTCGTTGTTGACGAACATGATCGATACGAGAACCGTCTCCGGACGAAGTGCCGCGCGAATAACCTGGGCGTCAACTCGCCCCTGCCGGTCGGGCGTGAGATAGGTCACCGCGAATCCTTCGCGCTCGAGACGCTTGCAGGGATCGAGCACGGCTTTGTGCTCTACGCGTGCCGTGATGATGTGGCGGCCCCGATCTACATTGGCCCGCGCGGTGCCGAGAATCGCCAGGTTGTTGGATTCGGTCGCGCCGGAGGTAAAGATGATTTCGTCCGACTCGGCACCGAGGAGTGTTGCAACCTGCGCGCGGGCGGTATCGATGCGGGCGGCGGCACGATGGCCGAAAACGTGGGTCGCAGAGGATGCATTGCCAAAATCACCGGCGGTCGTCAGACATGCCGCCATCGACGCTGCGACAGTTGGATCAACCGGCGTCGTGGCAGCGTAGTCGAGATAGATTGGGTCGCTCACGTCAGTCCTTCCCAGGCGTACCAACGTCATCTGCCCGCCTAACGCCATCCGCCGACGGGACGTCCTCGGGCGTTACGAGGCCATTTCGCGTGTCGACATCCCCACCGCTCGGGCGCGAGCCGCTCGCCCCGGTACCGGCTTGGCGCCGGCGATTTTGTATGGCCGTCAGCATCCCCCGGACGATATTGACTTCGTTCTTATCGAGCTCGGCGCGCTGCAGGAAGCGCCGGATGCGTGCCATGAGGTTGGTTCCACTCTGGGTCCGATCACGGAAATCGATCTCCTCCAGCACTTGCGCCAGGTGCGCATACATGCGCTCCATGTCTTCCGGGCTCGCGAAGGGCGCGGCTCCGGGTGCCGTCTCGATCTTGACTCCCCGGGCCCGGAAGATCTCGTACGATACGAGCTGCACCGCCATCGCCAGATTCAGCGAGAGATACTCGGGATTGGCTGGAATGCGGATGAGAACATGCGCGGGCTCCAGATCCTCGTTCCGCAGCCCGGTGCGCTCGGCTCCGAAGAGCACGGCGGCGGGCGATCGGCGACTCTCCGCGACCAGCCGCTCGGCCGCATCGCGTACATCAGCCACCCGGAAATACTGGTCCCGGTCGCGGGAAGTCGTCGCGGCGACGAAGCCGCAGCCGGCCAACGCCTCCCTGACGGAGTCCACAACGAGCGCGTTGGCTAGCACGTCATCCGCGCCCGAAGCGCGTGCGATCGCCTCGCTATGCGGAAATTGCTTGGGTTTCACCAGCACGAGCTGATGGAGCGCCATGTTCTTCATGGCCCGCGCCACCGCGCCGATATTGCCGGGATGGGAGGGCTCTACGAGTACGATACGAATGTCGTTGGAGATCATCTGATACGCTTGCATGTCTGGCGCCATCATTGGGATTCGCGGCGTCGATTCCCAGGCGGCTGCGCCGGGCATTCCCATTATCCGCAGGTCATCGAGCTTATTTACCGTGCACGCGCTTCTCAATATCGCCGTTCGCGCCGCGCGCCGCGCCGGCGAGGTCATCGTCCGCAGCCTCAACCATCTCGAGTCGCTTACGGTCACGTCCAAGAGCCGCAACGACTTCGTCAGCGAGATCGACGTGCAGGCCGAGGCGGAGATCATGAGCATTATCCGCAAGCACTACCCCAATCACGCCTTCCTGGCTGAAGAGAGCGGGCAAACGGGGGACAACGAGACCGTCTGGATCATCGATCCCCTGGATGGCACCACCAATTTCCTGCACGGATTCCCGGTATTCTCAGTCTCCATCGCCTGCCAGCAAAGGGGGCGTCTGGAGCATGCGGTCATTTACGACCCCATGCGCCAGGAGATCTTTACCGCATCGCGCGGCGGCGGCGCTCATCTGGATAACCGCCGCATCCGTGTAAGCAAACAGCGTGGTCTCGAAGGTGCGCTCATTGCCACGGGTTTCCCGTATCGAGCCAACATGCGATACATGGACGTCTACCTCGCCATGCTGAAGGTTGCGATGGAGCAAACGGCAGGGATCCGCCGCCCTGGATCGGCGGCGCTCGACCTGGCTTATGTCGCGGCGGGGCGTGTTGACGGGTTCTGGGAGATTGGGCTCGCGCCATGGGATACCGCGGCCGGCGCCCTCCTCATCCAGGAGGCCGGCGGACGCATCAGCACACTCGGCGGCGCCGAGTACAAGCAGGAAGGCAATGTCCTGGCGGGGACGCCCAAGGTCTATAGCGCCCTGCTCGAAGCGTTCGCACCGCACGTTCCCCCGGAAATGCGCGCGAGCTGACTGAGCCTTCGGCAACGGCGGCCCGAGGGCCAACAACGGAGAGCCAACACCCGCCCAGGAGCCCCCGGGAGCTAAGGACCTTGCTCGCTTTCGCCTGGTTGCTTGTGTAGAGTCGCGCGCAAATCGGGGGTGATATGCCGAACCAGCTTTTTGCGACCAAATCCATCGCCGAGCTCCATGAGCAGGAGGCTTCCGGCAACCAGCTCAATCGCGCGCTTTCGGCCACCTCCCTGACGCTGCTGGGAATCGGCGGCATCATCGGCACTGGCATTTTCGTTCTGACAGGCACGGCAGCGGCACAGCACGCGGGGCCCGCTCTGGCACTCTCCTTCATCGTCGCCGGCATCGGCTGCACGCTCGCGGGACTGTGCTACGCCGAGTTCGCTGCAATGATCCCTGTGTCAGGCAGCGCGTACTCTTATTCCTACGCCACCCTTGGCGAGGGGGTCGCCTGGTTCATCGGGTGGAATCTCATTCTCGAGTACCTGTTCGCCGTGTCGACCGTCTCGACAGGTTGGTCGGGATACGCACTGAGCTTGCTCGAGCAGCAGTTCCACATCCATCTGCCCTACGCTCTCACACACGCTCCACTCGATCAGGGGGCCGGGCCCCTGAGCATCGTCACCACCGGGGCGATCATCAATCTACCGGCCATGTTGATCGTCGCGGCCATTGCCACGATCTGTTATATCGGCATCAAGCAGTCCGCAATATTCAACTCGGTGATCGTCGCGATCAAAGTGACGGTGGTCATCCTGTTCATCCTGTTCGGGGTGTCCTATGTGAGCCCGGCGAACTGGCACCCGTTCGTTCCACCGAATGCCGGTACATTTGGTCACTACGGATGGAGCGGTGTCATGGCCGCCTCCGGTGTGATCTTCTTCGCCTACATCGGCTTCGACGCGATCTCGACGGCTGCGCAAGAGACCCGCAATCCCCAGCGCGACATGCCGATTGGCATTCTTGCGAGCTTGGTCATCTGCACCTTGCTCTATGTGATCGTCGCGTTGGTGCTGACCGGAATGGTGAGCTACAAGGAGCTGGACGTTCCTGCGCCTATTGCACTCGCCATAGACAAGCACGACGCCCTGCATTGGTTGGGATGGCCGGTCAAGATCGGTGCGCTAGCGGGAATGACCTCTGTCATGCTCGTCATGACGCTCGCGCAAGCGCGCATTTTCTTTGCGATGGCGCGCGATGGCTTGCTCCCACCCTGGTTCTCGCGCGTTCACCCGAAGTTCAAAACCCCTTCGACAGGCACGGCGCTGACGGGAGTTTGCGCCATGATCATCGGCGGCCTGTTCCCCGTCCGGGTGCTGGGTGAGTTGGTGTCGATCGGCACGCTCGCCGCTTTCGTGACGGTATGCCTCGGCGTGCTGGTTCTGCGGCGGACGCGGCCTGACCTCGCCCGCCCATTCCGCGCTCCGGCAGCCAATTTCACCTGCATCATCGGCGCGATCATCTGCTTCGCGATGATGGTTTCGCTCGGACTGCCGACGTGGATCCGGTTGGTCGTCTGGACGTTCGTCGGGCTGTTGGTCTACCTGGGTTATGGGCGCAAGCACAGCCGGGTAGGAGCTGCAGCAAATGGCGCGGGGTCGGCGGCGGGCGCCAAGCCGGCTGAGACGGCCTAAGCGGCGTCAGCCGCCCTCGCCCTCGTCCTCATCGCGGGGCTTGTCGAGATTGCGACGCAGTCGGATGTTGACGAGCTCTACCGCGACGGCGAATGCCATCGCAAAGTAGAGATAGCCTTTGGGGATCTCGAAGTGCACGCCCTCGGCGACGAGGGCGGCTCCAATGAGGATGAGGAAGGCCAGCGCCAACATCTTGATGGTAGGGTAGCGCTCGATGAAGGCCCCGACCGAGCGCGAGACCCACATCATCACCAGGATGGAGGCGATGATGGCGGCGACCATGACGCCCAGCTCTTTCGCCAGGCCGACCGCGGTAAACACCGAGTCGAGCGAGAAAACAACATCGATCGCGCCGATCTGCAACACGATCATGGAGAAGCTGGCATAGACGCGCCGGGCCCGTTCTGTCTGCCTCGCGGCGCCTTCCAAGGTGTGATGTATCTCGAGCACGCTCTTCGCCAGCAGGAACAAGCCGCCGCCCAGGAGAATGAGATCTCGGCCGGAGACAGATTGGTCGCCTACGTGAAAGAGCGGCTTCACCAACCGCGTCAGCCACACGATCGAAAACAGTAGCGCGATGCGTGTCAGCATCGCCGCGGCGAGGCCGGTTATGCGGGCCGCCTCCTGGCGCGCCGCCGGCAAACGAGCCACCAGGATCGAGATGAAAATGATGTTGTCGAAGCCGAGAATGATCTCGAGCAGCGACAATGTCACGAACGCGAGCCAGATGTCCGGATCGGACAAGAGCGCGATCATTCAGCGCAACTCATCTCGGCTCATGCTGGGCGTGACGGCAGTGGGCGGACGGGCCGCCCCTCAGGGGAGCTCGTCGACCGCGGACTTCCGAGTGGAGGGGAATATGTGCTCGGCGGTCAATCCGCAGTCGAGGGCAATGGCGCTCGAGATGTAGATCGAAGAATACGTGCCCGCAATGATGCCGATCATCAATGCCTCCGAGAAGCCCTTCAGAACCGGTCCACCGAGGAACAACAGCGCCACGACGACGATGGAGGTCACGACCTTCGTCATGATCGTTCGCGACAGCGTCTGGTTGATTGCCTGATCCAGGACGGTTCCCGGAGGGAGGCGCCGATTGGTTTCGAACCGCTCGCGGATCCGGTCGAACACGATGACGGTATCGTTCAGCGAGTAGCCGATGACGGCCAGGATGGCCGCGACCACTGGGAGATCGAACTCCGTCTGGCTCACTGCGAAGAACCCAATCACCAGGATCGGATCGTGCAACACGGCGAGGATGGCGCCAAAGGAAAGTCGCCAGGTATGGAAGCGAAAAGCGATGTAGATGAAAATCAGCAAGAGCGTGAAGCTCAGTGCCCAGATCGCACTCGTTTTGAGCTCGTTGCCGACCTGGGGACCTACGACTTCCAGCTGTGCCACATCCACGCTGGGGTCCATGGATTTGACGACTGTCTCGAGCTTGGTGCGGATCGTCGCCGCGGTCTGCCCGGGCTCGGGCGGAAGACGGATTACTACGTCTCGCGTGGATCCGAACGTCTGTACCTGTGGCTCTTTGAAACCGGCCGCGGCCGCCTTGTTACGTACCTCGTCGAGGTTCGGCGTACGTGTGAAAGTCACGTGTGCGCTGACACCGCCGGTGAAGTCGATACCGAGATTCAGGCCTCGAATGAAGAAGGAGGCGAGCGAGCCGATCATCAACACTGCCGAAAGTGTGTACCACACCTTGCGTGTGGCCATGAACGGGTAGCTTGTCTGGTGACTGAAGAATTCCACGCGGGCGGTCCTTAGATCGGCAGCCGCGCGAGTTTGCGGCGGCCACCGTACATGAGAGTGATGAGAGCACGGCTTCCCATCAACGCGGTGAACAGGGAGGTCGCGATTCCGAAAGTCAGCACGACGGCAAACCCACGGATGGGGCCGGCACCGAACACCCAGAGCACCACGCCCGCGATCAGAGTCGTGATGTTCGAATCGGCAATCGCGGAAAAGGCTTTCTCGAAACCAGCCCGGATGGCAGCCTGCGGCGAGACTCCCTTACGGATTTCCTCGCGGATGCGCTCATAAATTAGCACATTCGCGTCCACCGCCATGCCGACAGTGAGGATGATGCCTGCGATGCCGGGTAAGGAAAGCACGGTGGGCATGATAGAGAGTAGCGCGGTGAGCAGCACTACGTTCGCCAGCAGCACGAGATCGGCGACGAGACCAAAGACTTTGTAGTAGATCGCCATGAAGGCGAAGACGCCGGCCATACCGATGATCAGGGCGGTCACACCCTTCTGGATGTTCTCGCTTCCGACGCTTGGGCCGACCACCCGCTCCTCCACCACGTACAGGGCGGTAGCGAGTGAGCCCGAACGCAGCAACAAGGCGAGATCGCGAGCTTCACCCGCGCTCAGTCCGGTGATCACGAAGTTGGTGCTGAATACTCCCCGGATCGTGGCATCGTTGATCACTGTCTCGTCAGTTACGTCCCGGCTTACGGGCTTACCGTTCACCTGAGTCGTCTCGCGGCGCTTCTCGATGAGCACCACGGCCATGGGCTTGTTGAGGTTGGCCTTGGTCGTTTTCAGCATGTTCTCGCCAGCGCGCGCATCCAAGCGCACATTGACGCCGATACCGTCCTGGGAATTGCCAACAGTTGCGTTGGTGAGCTGATCGCCCGTGGCAATGATCTCCCGCTTGAGCAGGACCGGCCGGCCAAACCGGGTATGCGTATAGAGCTTCGAGCCCAACGGTGCCCGCCCCGACCGCTCGGCTTCGATCGCGTTGTGTTGAGTGTCCTCGAGGCGGAACTCCAGGGTGGCTACGCGACCGAGAAGGTTCTTGACCTCCGCTGAGTTCTGCACGCCGGGGAGCTGCACGTTGATCCGGTCGATGCCTTGGCGCTGGACGATCGGCTCGGACACGCCGAGCTCATTGACGCGATTGCGCAGAGTCGTGATGTTCTGCTGAATGGCATAGTCCTGGCGTTCCTTGACCTGGGCCGGTGTCATGACCGCTGTGATCGCATTGCCACCACCGGAAAGTTTTTCCGATTGCACGGAAAGACCCTGGAAAGGCTGGCTGAGCGCATTGCGGGCCGCGGAAAGTTCCGCCTCAGGTGGCAAAATGATGCGGACGGTGTTTGGCCGCCCGCCGCTATCCGTCGCGAGAGTGGTGATGTCCTTGAACGGTATGTTGGCGGTGCTCAGGGCGCGGCGGGCGTCCTGCGCGTAACCCTCGAGCGCCTGGTTCACGGCGGCGTTGACATCAACCTGGTACAACAGGAACAGACCACCGCGCAGGTCCAGACCCAACGGCATGGGCCTCAGGCCGAGCGCACGTAGGAACTCCGGCGTACGCGGGGCGAAAGACAAAGCCGTGATGTAGTCATCCTTGTACTTCTCGTTCACGACGTCCCGGGCGGCAAGCTGATCGGCCGCCGTTGGGAAGCGCACCATCAGCCGGCCCTTGTCGATATAACTGCGGTCGAGGTGGACGTTCTTCTCTTTGAGGAACGACTCCACTTCCTTCTGGGTGTCGGGAGCGACCGCCGCGTGGTCCTTCCGGGCAATCTCCAGTGCCCAATCCTCACCAAAGAAGTTAGGTGAGGCGAACACCAGGCCGAGGAACAGGACCACGGCGATGAGAATGTATTTCCAGCGTGCGTATTCCAGCATGGCTCAAGCGCTTTTCAGTGTGCCCTTCGGCATGAGAGATCCGACCTGGAACTTCTGCACTTTGATCCGCACGCCATCGGCGATCTCCATGGTGACGAAGGACTCGCCGACCTCCGTGACCTTGCCGAGGATCCCGCCCGTGGTGACCACCTCATCCCCGGTGGAGAGCTTGGAAACGAGCGCCTGGTGCTCCTTGGCCTTCTTCTGCTGCGGCCGGATCAGCAGGAAATAGAAGATGGCGACGAACACCACCATCATCAGGATGGGCGCGAAGCCACCCGGCCCGGCTCCTGGGGCCGCTTGGGCGAAAGCGTCTGGGATCAAACCATTCATGCATGCACCTTGTCGGCAAGCCCGCGTCGGAGACCCGGTCCGGGCAAAAGGGGCGGCATTATGCCATAGCACCGGCGGGAGCCTGTGCGGCTCGAGAGGCCAGGTAACCAGCCGCCCAGGACGCCAGCCGGCCCTCAGCAATCGCCCCCCGGATCGAGCGCATCAGATCCAGGTAGAAGTGCAGGTTGTGGATGGTGTTCAAACGCGAGCCGAGGATCTCGTTGCAGCGGTCGAGGTGGCGGAGGTAGGAGCGGCTGTAGTTCCGGCAGGTGTAGCAGGCGCAATCAGGGTCGATTGGACCCAAGTCGGCCTGGTGCATGCTGTTGCGGATGTTGATGACGCCCCTGGAGGTAAACAGGTGCCCGTTGCGGGCATGCCGGGTCGGCATTACGCAATCGAACATATCGATGCCGCGCACCACTGCCGCGACGATATCTTCGGGACGGCCTACTCCCATCAGATAGCGGGGACGTTCCTTGGGCATGTGAGGGACCACGGCCTCGAGAATACGGAGGCGTTCCTCTTCGGGCTCCCCTACAGCCAGGCCGCCTACTGCATAGCCCGGGAAATCGAGCCGGGTCAGGGCTTCTAGACTGGCCAGACGCAGGGAGGGATGCATGCCGCCCTGCACGATGCCGAAGAGCCCGCCGGGGGGACCGGCCGGCCCTGTGGATTGCATGGGCTCAATGTGCGTGGCGACTGAGCTTGTTTCGGGGCTAGACGCATCGCCGCGCACTCCAGCCATAGGGGCATGGTGCCCGTTGGCCATATCGCGTGCGCCAGCCGCAGACGCATCACGGTGCGCGTTGGCCATATCGCGCGCGCCAGCCACAGATGCATCGTGGTGCCCGCTGGCCATGTCGCGCGCGCCAGCCACAGACGCATGGTGGTGCCGGCTGGCCGTGTCGCGCGCGCCAGCCACGGACGCACCGCGATGCACGCCGGCCATGTCGCGCATGCCAGCTCTGGGGGCTCGGTGCACGCTCGGCGTCTGGCCCTGAGGCCGCTCTCTATAGTAGTGCGCAAAGCTTCGCGCGGCCCACCGCATGGAGCGCTCCATAGACTCGCGCGCTTCCGCCTCGGTTGCCGGATATGGCGTGCAGTCATCCAACGCCATCGCGATGTCGGAGCGCAGCTTCAGTTGCACGTCCATCGAGTCCTCGGGTGTCAGCCGCACTTCCGACCCGTCGATCGGCGAGCGGAATCGCACCCCCTCCTCGGTGATTTTCCGCAGGCTTTTCAGGCTGAAAACCTGAAAGCCGCCCGAATCGGTGAGGATCGGGCGCGACCAATGCATGAAGCCATGCAAGCCACCGTGCGCGTCGATGATGTCCGGCCCTGGCCGCAGTAAAAGGTGAAACGTATTTCCCAGGACGATTTGCGCGCCCAGTCCTTCCAACTCCTCGGGCGTCATCGCCTTCACTGTTCCATACGTCCCAACCGGCATGAATGCCGGTGTTTCGACGACTCCATGCGTGAGCGTGAGGCGCCCGAGTCGCGCGGCGCCGTCTGTCTTGAGCAGCTCGAGCGTGGGTCTCAAGACACTGCCGTCCCGGTTGGATCGAGTGTCCTTGGGCCAAGTGCTGTCTGCGTTGGCATTACCAACATTGCGTCCCCATAGCTGAAAAATCTGTATCGCTCTCGCACGGCGTGCGCATAAGCCGCCAGCACGTTCTCGCGTCCCGCGAACGCGCTGACCAGCATCAAGAGAGTCGACTCGGGCAGATGGAAGTTCGTGACCATGGCGTCGACGATCTGGAATCTAAAGCCTGGGCGGATGAAAAGACGGGTTTCGCCTGACCAGACGGCGGGTGCCACACCCGCGTCGCGTTGCGCTCCCGGCGGGGAGCTCACAGGTGCTCCAACACCAGACACACCGCGCGCAGGACTCCCGGCCGTGCCGCCTGCGGCACTCGACAACTGTGCGAAAGCCGTCGAACCGGCAGCAGCCGAGGCCTGTTTTGCAGCAGTGAACAAGCGGGCCGCCCTGAACTTTTCCGCGGCTGCGCCGTCCGCCGCATCCGCCTGCCCGGCCACAACTGCGTGCCCAGCCACACCTGCCTGCTCGGCCACGTCTGCCTGCTCGGCCACGTCTGCCTGCTCGGCCACACCTGCGCGCTCGGCCACATCTGACTGCTCGGCCACACCTGCGCGCTCGGCCACATCTGACTGCTCGGCCACATCTGACTGCTCGGCCACATCTGCGCGCTCGGCCGCACCTGGCTGCCCGACCATACCTGCGCGCTCGGCCGCACCTGACTGCTCGGCCAGATCTGCCTGCCCGGCCACATCTGCCCGCTCGGCCGCATCTGCCCGCTCGGCCGCATCTGCCCGCTCGGCCGCATCTGCCCGCTCGGCCGCATCTGCCCGCTCGGCCGCATCTGCCCGCTTGGCCGCATCTGCCCGCTTGGCCGCACCTGCCCGCTTGGCCGCACCTGCCTGCCCGACCACATCTGCGCGCTCGGCCACATCTGTCTGTTCGGCCACACCTCCCTGCTTGGCAGACCCTGCCTGCCCGGCCGCACCTGCCTGCTCGGCCGCATCTGCCTGCTCGGCCGCATCTGCCCGCTTGGCCGCACCCGCCTGCCCTGCCGCACCTGCCCGCTCAGCCACATCTGCCTGCTCGGCCGCATCTGCTTGCCCGGCCACACCTGCGCGCTCGCCCACACCTGCACGCTCGCCCACACCTGCGCGCTTGGCCGCACCTGCCTGCCCGGCCACACCTCCCTGCTTGGCCGCATCAGTCTGCTCGGCCGCATCTGCCTGCCAGTCCACACCTGCCCGCTCAGCCACATCTGCCTGCTCGGCCGCATCTGCTTGCCCGGCCACACCCTGCTCGGCCACACCTCCCTGCTCGGCCACAACTGCCTGCCCGGCCGCACCTGCTTGCTTGGCCATGGCCGCATGCGGCCCGACGAGCGCGTCAGGTGCACCACTACTCGGCCGCCTTACGGGCAACGGCAACGCCGAGAGCGCGGCGGCGGACTCGAGCGCTCTAACTACCGTCGTGCCCACCGCCACCACGCGTCCCCCTCGGATACGCGTACGTTCGATCGCGTCCCACGTCGCGCGGCTGACAGACACTCGCTCAGCATGCATCTTGTGCTCGTCAACGCTATCCGTTCGCAAAGGCTGGAACGTCCCCGCTCCGACATGCAGCGTGATGAACGCGCGCTCCACCCCCATCGCGTCCAGCTTCGCCACCAGCGCAGCATCGAAGTGCAGGCTGGCCGTAGGCGCCGCCACTGCCCCTTTTTCCCGGGCAAAAATGCTCTGATAGCGTTCTCGGTCCTGCTCGGCAGCCGCTCGATGGATATACGGCGGCAGCGGCACCTCGCCCCACGCTTCAAAGAATTCCAGCGCGTCGCCAGGCACCTCGACCCGCCACAAATCCTCATCCCGCCCAAGGACCCGAATCACCCCGCCCTTAGTAGCGATCTCCAGCCCCTCACGGATCGGCTTACTAGCGCGCAGCTGGACCAGCGCCTGCCGGTGCTCCGTTGACCCTCGACCGGCTTCGATCGGTGCGCCATGCTCCACCGGCACGCCCCCGGCTTCGGTGAGTACGCCACGCTCCATCCTCGCGCGACCAGCTTCGACCAGACCACGAAGCTCCAGCCCTACGCGATCAGCTTCGATCAGGCCACCATGCTCCATCACCACCCGACCCGCTTCGGTAAGCCCGCTGTGCGCCGGCGCCGCGCGACCGGCTTCAATCGCCCCGCCCGCCCGCGCGTCGCCCCCGGCGACCACCCTCTCCAGGAAAATCTCGACCCGCCCACCCGAGGGCTTCGACCCCACTAGTCGGGCCGCTACGACCCTCGTGTCATTGAAAATGAGCAGATCACCCGCGCGCAGATACGCCGGCAAATCGTCCATGCGCTTATCAGCAACCGCCCCGGTCCCGCCATCCAGCACCAGCAGCCGACTCGCGGACCGCTTTGCCAGGGGACTTTGGGCGATCAGCTCTTCGGGAAGGTCATATGAAAAGTCCTGGCGTCGCACGCCGCGCATGTTACACGGCCCTGCTGACCTCGCATCCCTTGGCCCAACGGCGTGGGTTCACCAGCTACCCATACCCTCGCGCCGGACGACCCCCTATAATGCCGCCCCCGCCGCGCCCCAGGGCGCGCGGCACTCGAAGCCCGAGTGGCGGAATTGGTAGACGCAGCGGACTCAAAATCCGCCGCCCTTAAAAGCGTGTCGGTTCGACTCCGACCTCGGGCACCACTGAAATCAGCGGCTTATCTGCGCTCGCCATTTGAGCTTTAGCGGAATAGACGCATCGGACTTTCGATGTTTGCCAATCGGATTTTTCTGAGCTGAAGCAGTTACACATTCCCCTACACATCACTAAAGTAGCGGTGAGCAGCGCATATTGGGAGCCGGTTGCGGATGGAATCCGGGCATCGGCGCAAAGTACGATCACGCTGCCCGAGTGATCGTGCGTTCGCCATGGCGATCTGCGCTGGCGGCTTCAAGAAGAACCAGCCCGTGGCAGAGCGTTCCAGCGCAGCGTGCCATGCTACCAGCGTGCCGTCGCAATCGAATGTGATGCACCTGGGTCTCGGAGCTAACTCAGACATCAACATTTTCCGCTTCCGTGCGATGCGTTGTTAAGTGCCATCACGATGGACGCGTTCAATATAGGCTGACTTCTTTCTTTTTACTCATCGCCAGGTTGTCCGTTATTCACATGAAGAGCCGAATATCATCCTGACTTCCACCTTGGTTGCACATGATCAACATGGGACCTACCACGTCGACCAGGATGTGGTTCAGCTCTGGGGCGACGTTGCGCCAAAGCTCGTTCAGGCCGGGCATATTGATTGCTGACATGCGTTGCCAGGTGAACTCATGACGAGGACACCCTCAGCCGAGAGCGTCACCTTCGAGTCGGCGGTTGTCGGAGGTGTGCCGGGCTGGTGGGCCCGCCCAGCCGATGCCGTCGTAGCCGGCGCGATCCTCTACCTTCATGGCGGTGCCTATGTTGTCGGATCGGCACGAGCATATCGACATTTTGCTGGGCAGATCGCATCGCGCGCCAAGGCGCCTGCATTCGTTGCGGATTATGGGCTCGCGCCGGAGCGACCTTTTCCTGCGGCAATCAATGACGCCGAAGCGGCCTATCGCGGATTGATCGCCGCTGGCTTCTCCGGCATCGCCATCGTTGGTGATTCCGCTGGCGGGGGACTTGCCCTGGCTATTGTGGCTCGGATATGCCACGCCGCGGGCGACGGGATGACTCCTTCAGCAGTCGCCGCCTGTGTGATGTCACCATGGACAGATCTCATCTTGACGGGCGAGAGCATGGAAAGCCGAGCGAAGCACGACCCATTGTTGACCCGTGGTGCGCTGGAAGCCGCGCGACACCTCTATCTCGGGCAGGAAGATGCAAAGGACGCCCGAGCCTCGCCACTATATGCCGACCTGGCCGGCCTGCCCCCTATCCAACTTCACGTCGGCGAAGACGAGATACTGCTCGACGACGCGCAGCGATACGCCGATCTGCTGGCGAAATCTGGCTCAGCGGCCGACCTACACGTGTGGCAGGGCATGGTGCATGTCTTCCCCGCCAACCTTGCCCTTCTGCACGCCGCGCGCGAGGCGCTGGATATTGCCGGAGCGTTTCTGCGGCACAATCTCGCTCAATGCAACGTTTCACAATTTCACACTGGCCGATCATCCCACTCGAATGAAGGAACCACATGACCCGCATTTTATTCGTCGGCCAGAAGCCGGAAACGGTCGATTTTTCGGATCCCTCGCTGCCGCCCGGCTTCAATGCCGAAAAGATCAATGCCGGAATTGCCCGCGGCGTAGCGAAGATCGAGGAACGGGGTTGGCAAGGCGATACCTGCATGATCACACCGGATGCCGCCGGCAATGCCATGCTAACAGCCGCGTTGAAAGCAGCCGACTACGACTGCGTGGTCATTGGCGCCGGCCTGCGACTTCCGCCAAAAAGCCTGGCTCTGTTCGAGACGGTTGTGAACATCGTACACAAAGCGGCTCCAAACGCGGCGATCGCCTTTAACACGACACCCGAAGATACTGCCGAATCTGCGGCGCGCCAAATCCACACCTGAACCCAGCGCGGGTGCGGGCCCGACCATGCAGGATGTGATGCGACATACGGCGGGATTTACGCACGGGCTTGGTACGGATGCATTTGATAACCAATATACGAAGGCAAACGTCTTTGGCCTCGATGTGCCGCTCGCCGAGATGATGACGAGCTCTCGACAATTCCTTTGCAGTATCAACCTGAAACCAAGTTCGTTTACAGCGTTGGGCCCGACGTTCAGGCACGCCTCGTGGAGGTCCTTTCAGGCATGAAGTTCGACGAGTTTCTCGAGAGGCGGCTCTTCGAGCCGCTGGGGATGAAGGACGCCGGCTTTTGGGTTCCGTCGGACAAAGGGCGGGGCGATTGGCCACGGTCTATTGGGCCAGAGACGGGAAGTTGCGGCCGCTGGATGAAGCCCACGGTCACCCCGAGGGTGGAATACTCGTACAGCCGTGGTCAGTAAACAGCTATACCGTCAACCACAAGCGCAAGGGGGGGTAGTTTCGGCCTCGTCTCGACCACCGAAGATTACTGGCGATTTGCCCAGATGATGCTCAACGGCGTCATCTTTAATGGAACGCGCATCCTGGCGCCTGAAGTGGTGCGATACATGACGCGCGATCACTTGGGAATGATCAGTATGTCTGACCCGGATCAGCCCCCCGCCGGCATCGGTTTTGGTCTTGGATTCGCCGTCATGAAAGACCCTGCCGAGGCCGGATACATGAGCTCGGAAGGCAGCTTTTTCTGGGCGGGGGCAGCCAACACGCATTTTTGGATCGATCCGAAAGAGGACCTGGTGGTGGTCGCCATGACGCAACACATGGGGGTACCGACTGCAGATGCCTCGTGGCAACAGATTCGAACCCTCGTTTACAGCGCGCTGCAAAACTAGGGTCACGAATCTCCCGCAAGTGTGCGGTGAGTCCCATCCGATGTAATTCCGACCGTCGTTAGAAATAATCCGCGAGTGTCAACTCTCGCCGGCGCCCATCAGAAAGCCGGAGCAGCAATTTCCGGCCGGCAGGCCCGAAACGCCACTCCGCATTCTTGCCGGCCCCCTCAACAGACACCACCTCGTCGCCCACCTTCAGGCCTGCTTTGTCGCCAGGTGCGCCGGGTGCAACGTAGATGATTTTGAACCCGGCCGCTGTCGGTTGGAGAGTCAGGCCCGTCCGGTCGGTGTCGAACCGCGTATCAACATTGAGCGGCGGGACGAGCAGCAATCTTTCGTGGGGACGGTCCACTATCAGATGAAAGCGGCTGAAGACCGGCATACCGATGTTGCCGTCCAGTCGCGAGGAACGCGCATCCGCGGACTCATTCCCCACGAGCTTGACCGGAACACGCGGCAGATCCACGCCCCCGATGCTCAAATTGCGCAACATCGCGATCTTCTCAGTGTGCATGCCGCCAAAGCCACCGCCAAGAGCGGTCGACGTGCGCCGTTGCCCTAAAAAGTCCTGCTGTTCCCAAAAGCGCGGGAAGAGCGCCAACGCGCCGGCATTCCCGAGATCCAGCAGCAGCCTTGCAGGCCGGCCTTCCAACGAGGCCGTCAGTATCTGCTGACCGTCCTCCATGACACTTGGAATGACACGCGAGCCGCTCGGAACTTTCAACGTGGCCGGATCACGGAACGCGATCCGCCGATGAGGAAAGTCGATATCAACAGCCGTATCCTGAAAGATTTCCGCGCCCAGGAAGATTTTCGCGGTATGACCCAGTTGCCGCTCGATCGGTGCCGCGTCGATTGCGACGGCGGTCACATCGTGAAGACTGAGCGTCCCCAGCTCGAGATTCACCCCTCGGACAACACCAGCGGTCGATGTGCCCCCGGTGCCTTCAGCGGTCATCTCGCCTTCAACCTTCAATCCGTTCGATGTCGCAAATTGGCTGTCGAGCACCGTCGAGGTCGCGCCGCTGTCGAGCAGAACCGTCGTGGGGTGGCCGTTGATCCTGGCAGGAATGAAAAGCCGAGTACGGTCGAACAATTCAAACGCCAGCCAGCCGCTCGAGGCCCCGGCGTCTGCGAAACTGATATGCTTTGCGGCTCTCGGCATTGCGAAGATGTCAGCGGACAATGAGGGATTTACCTCAATTGTCCGGTAGTCAGTAGTCGATTCGTCGCTGGGCACTTCACCTGTTACGGTCTCGCGAAAAGGGAACCGCACGCCATTGATGGTCCGCCAGTCAGCATAAGTGGTGACGCGTAACTTCCCCTTGACGCGAGATCGGATAGCAATGAGCTCGCCATCCGCGTGAGCAATCAAATAGTCGTCAGTACGAGCCGGGCCAAAGCTGACCCGTACGACATCGCATGGCGTATCCCCGCGATTCTCCGCCGGCTGCACACTCAACTCGGCACTGTTCCGCCCCGAAAACACCTCCGCCAGCAATAGCAGCCCGTCGTGCAGGGCCTCCCCAAGGTCGGCAGGTGACAACTTTTCCACCTGGCCGCTCATGTTCGTCGACCAACCGCTGTTGTTGGCGACTACCGTGTGCTGGTTAAATACACCCAGATCGACGTCCTGGCGGAATCTGCTTCCACCCGACGCCCATGTTTCGACCACGCCTGTCAATCCACTCGTGACAAGCCTTCCCTCCGCGTGAATCGCGGTCACCTGCATGAAGGCTCGGCCGCCGCGCCATGCCTCATAGCGCGCCACACTCCCGGAAAGCTCGTCCGCGCGCGCCAGGGCTGGCATGGCCAGCAGCACGTACATCATCTCCACCATCAAACTGCGGTTCATCGTACTTCATCCTTGAATGTTGAGGTGTCTGTGACACGCCTGACGGCCGCCTGCTCGTAAAAATGATCCAGGTCGCTTTTCATTTTTCGCAGCGAGGGCCCATCCAGGTACACCATGTGACCTGACTCGTAATACTCCAACTTCACGGTCTGCGCCGGCAGTCGCGCAAGCTCGATTTCCCCCTCGAGGAATGGCGCCGCGAGATCGTAGTAACCGAGCAGCGCGAGCACTCGCAGACTCGGATTGCGACGCATCGCGCCCGCCAGGTCTGCGGTCATGGGACGGATAGCCCAAGGATAATAATCGGGGCCGGCTTTGCGACTCCAGTCCCAACCCGGCTGAATCTCCTGGCCATTCTCCACGCGGTAGGTACGATCGCTTTTGTAGCCCAGTGTTTTGAACAAGTATTCGTTGAAGACTACGGAAAACGCCCCATCGACAGCTGCGGAGGTGGCGTCAAAGTCGGGAGTATCGCCCGCATCGTCGGCGTCGGATCCCAGGTAACGGGCATCGAGCGCCCCCAGGGTTTTCCCTTGCCCGCGAAGCAACTCCTTGCGATAGCGTCGGAAATCCACACGCAGATTGCTATGGATGACGTAGTCGGTGGTCAGCCCCGTGTACTCGCTGATTTGACGCGCAACTGCATCGCGCTCAGCCGGCGCAATAGAGTTTCCCTTCGTCAACGCTGACGCATAGGGGCCCAGTGCATAGCCACGCACTTCATTCAAAAACGCCGGGAGATCCGCCGGCGGGATCTTCAGACGATGATGGTACCAACTGATTGCGGCCAGACTCGGTAGGAAGCTGACAAAGAAAGCGTCGTAGCTCGGGTTGCGCATGCCCAGTTCCGTGGCGGAGGACACCAGGACGACACCACTCACCGGGATACCGCGCTCCTGGAGGACCGATGCGAGGCCCGAGGCACGGTAGCCGCCGTAGGACTCTCCCATCAGGAACTTGGGTGCATTCCAGCGCTGGTTCAGCTTGATCCAGCGCATGATCGCACGTGCGAACGCATCCACATCCTGGTCGACACCCCAGAAATCGCGATCCTTGCTCTTCCCCACTGCATGGGAGAGGCCAGTGCCAATCGCATCAATAAACACCAGATCGGTTCTGTCGAGAACACTGTCGTTGTTGGGCACGAGATGAAATGGACCACTGCCCGATGGTTTCCCATCGGGCAACGCCAACCGCATTGGGCCAATCGATCCCATGTGCAGGTAGATACTCGAAGCGCCGGGCCCGCCGTTGAACGCGAAGGTCACTGGCCGGGAGTCATGACCAACCCCCGCATCCGCGACATAGGCCGTGTAAAACACACTCGCAATCGGCTCGTTCTGATCGTCACGAATCACAACAGTGCCAGCGGTAGCGGTATAGCCAACGATTGCGCCCTTTATCGAAACGCTGCCGCGCCTGCTAACCGAATCCTCCGTCGCAGCCGGCGCGTCAACCTGGACCCGGTCTTCGGCGCGGAGGCCGGCGCCAGCGTCAGGACCAGGCGCGCCAGCCTGCACCTGCACATTGGCGAACGAGCCTACGAGGCATAGCGCCAACGCCGCTTGGGCGCAATGGCCAATCTCAACTCTTCGCACCATCAGGCTCCCCAGATCTCTTTGGCAAAACGCAGAAAGTTGCGACCGAGGATCTTCTCGATACGCCCGGAGGAATGTCCACGTCGCTGCAGCAGAACGGCCAGTGTCTGAAACTGGCCGGGCCCGCTCAGCTCCGGAATGAAATTCAGCGTGTCCGCGCTCTCACCCGGGGCCGCGATCCCCGCAGCCACGCGCTTTGCATGTTGTTTCGCGTTGCCAGCCCTGGCTTCCTGAATGTTGATGGCTGATGTTCCACCGTCGGTACCTATACCTACATGGTCTTCGCCACACACGTCGATTGCCTGCTCCAGGTGCGCGAGCAAGTCTTCGGCCGTCGCGGTGCGTCCCGTGGTCAGAAACGGCATGAAATAAATGCCGACATAACCTCCCCTGGAAGCGACGAGGCGCAGCGTCTCATCGGCCGTATTGCGCGGATGATCCGTGATGGCCCGGCATCCGGTATGGCTGATCGCTACCGGGCGTACGGATGCACGAGCGCTGTCCAGACACAGCTGCGCGCCGCTATGCGAAAGATCGATAATGATGCGTCTCTGATTCAACTTCGCCACCACTTCCTGTCCGAAGGGGGTGAGTCCGGGATTTCCAGGTGTCAGAGCACCCCCACCCAGCAGATTTTGATGGTTGTAGGTCAGCTGGATGATCCTGACACCCAGGGCCGCAAAAGTATCGACGCGATCGAGCTGCGTTCCCAGCTGTGCCGCGTTCTGAAAACCGAGGACGATCCCAAGGGATCGCTCCCTCTCGGCGCGATCGATGTCCGCCGCGGCATACACCTTCAACAAACGTGGCTCATGACGAAAGATCAATTCCCACAGAGCGAGCTCTCGGACCGTCGCCTCATATGGCTCTTCGCTACCCAGTACATACCCAACTGTCTGATTCGCGGCCGTCATGCCGGAGGCCAGTGCGTCCTCGATCTTGTGCGGATCGATACCGGATCCCGGTGGCGGATCCTCAGCATCCACCTGGCGCAGGTCGTCAGTTACATCGAAGCCACCACACGAGTTGATAATGATCCGGTCGGTTCGCCCGGCGACTCGGCCGTGCGCACTGCTCCGGATCGCCACCGCAGTGCCTTGGGTCGTCACCGCACTGCCGGCGCTCGCCATCAGAGCGAGAAAAGACCTTCGATCTTCCAATGACATGCCTCAATTCTGGGTTGATTTTACGAACGAACGCAAATCAGCGCTCAACTGGCGTTGCTCGCCATCAGTGATGTAGATCACGTGCCCCGACTCGTATTGTTTGACCGACACCCGATTCATTGGGACACCGCCATGGGTCAGTGCGTACATCGCAGTGCCGGTTGGAGTCGTTAGATCGTAGTAGCCCTGCCCCACGAACAGATGCAGTGCCGGGTTCTGGCGCATCGCCCTGCCGAGCTCCACCGCCAGGTTGTAATTGTCCGCAAGCCACCTCCATTGACCGTTTGCGACGAAGCTCGTCGTCTCGTACCGGGTGTTTAGGGTTACGCCCAGGTCCGTCCGAATATAGGTCATAAATCCGTCCAACATGGCCGGTGACGTCCGGCTGAGGCTGGGATCGTCACTCACGGGGTCAAAGGGTGCTCGTGGCGTACCGGCCGTATAACGGCCATCAACAATGGAGACGCTTTGGCCCGAGTCAGCCAACAATTCCGCTGCGAATGGGCGCATGGCAACGCGCAGGTCGTTGCGCAATATAAAGTTCTCACTCAGACCGGTGTATGAATGTAGCCGGGCGGCGATTTCCTGGCGCCGCCCGTCAGGCAGCAGCGACCCGGCATACAAGGCCGCTGCATACTCCTGCTGTGCGAACTGAGTGACCTCGGCAACCAGGCTGGCGAGTGAGCGCCCGCCTTTATCGATCCGATCATGGAACCAGGCCGTCGCCGCCTGAGATGGGAGAAATCCAACAAAGTCAGCATCAGTTGGCGGCAGTTCCAGAGTCAATGCCGTCCCCAACAGCGCGATACCATTCATCGCAATCAGCGGTAGATGCCCCGTATCCACGCCTCCCATGAGGTACTTGGCAGTCAGAGCCGCCCGAGTGGTGCCGTAACTCTCGCCCAACATGTACTTTGGTGATTCCCACCGATTCGTCTGCGCCAGCCATCTCCGGATAAACTCAGCTGTCGCCTCGGCGTCTTTGCGGACGTCGAAATACTGCTCGAGCTTGCCGTCGCCGGCAGGACGGCTGAAACCGGTGCCAATCGGATCGATAAATACCAGATCCGCAACGTCCAGCAAGCTGCTGGCATTGTCGAGAAGGCGCGCGGACGCCGTAGAGTTGTCATTCGGGGCGGGCACGGACACCCGTTTGGGTCCGAATCCTCCCACGTGTGTCCACAGCGAAGCGGATCCAGGGCCGCCGTTGAAAATAAACATCACCGGCCGCGCATTCGCGTTTTTCGCACTGTCGGCCGTGTATGTGAAGGAGAAGACGTAGCCAATCAGCTTCCCGTTTTCGTCCTCCAGTGGCACATCCGCGGCCGTAGCCGTGTAGTGCACCGGCGTCCCGCCGAAAGTGCCAGTGTGGTGAGTCACAAACTGCCGCGGCGCCGTCAGCCCCGAGGGATCTATTTCGGATACCTGCGCTGCAGCCTTCGCGCCACCCCATTGCCAGAAAGCACCACAGCACATCAATGTCAGAAACAACTTCACACCCATCACCTTCAATGAAAGTGGTAGCGCAAGGTCAGGCCTACCGTGCGCGGTGGCGCAACAACCCAGTCAGGCCCCCCCTGAGAGGGCTGAAAGATATCCACCACCTGCAGCCGGTTCGCCAGGTTGTTGGCGTAAAGTTGGGCCTCAAAATCACGGAAGTAGCCGCCGATCGCGGCGTTTACCGTCGTGTAGGAAGGTCGCGTGTAGTCAGCTGTCCGGTTCGTGTAGCTCATGGGCGCCGAACCTACATACTGGCCGTCGAGCCGGACATAGCCATTGATGAGAGTAGTCACGGGCACATTCCACTCGCCATTCACACTAACCTGGGTTTTCGGCACAGCCGCGATGCGATCACCCTCGGCGATGGAGACGGCGCTCGACAGCGTGCGGTCGATGTCGACAAACCTGGCATCGTTATAGGACCCTGAAAGACCGAATTGCAGTCCCTTGATGGGACGCACGGTTGCCTCGATTTCGGCGCCCCGAACCCGTGCCTTGCCGAAGTTCGCGATGAACCCGCCGCAGTTGGACCTGATACTGCCCTGAATTCCATCCCAGTCCGTGCGGTATACGGCGGCATCCAGTGTCAGCATCCCGTTGAGCAAGGTTGCCTTGCTGCCCAGTTCGTAATTCCAGACTGAGTCCGGCTGGTATAAGGAACGATACGCCTGGGAGTATTGGCAGGTTGCTCCCGCCTGGCCCAGCAGGGCCGCATTCGGGCCTCCCGCCCGGTAGCCCTTGGCAGCACTCAGGTAGGTCAGAATATTCCCGGTCACGTGGTAACTGGCATCAAACTTCGGATTGGTGCCGTGAGTGGTGGAGGAAATCTCAGGTGACAATCCACCACCGCCGAGGATGCCATTCAGAACGCTGGCGTTGTTGGTTATCTGCAGTCGGTAGGCACGCAGCCCCGCAGTCACATCCAGATGCGGAGCGATCTCGTAGGTCAACTCACCGAAGCCCGCCAACTCACCGCCCGAGTCGGACTCCGACGTTGCATCAATCAGGACCGACGCAGGCGGGTCGATCCCCAGAATGGGAGAGATGATCTCTCCCAGAGCCTGGTTCGCTATGTACTGCCCGCCCGGCTCATCCTCGTAGTGCATGTAACGGCCACCCACGATCCAACGCAGCTTTCCCTCGTTCGCGGACGTCAGCCGCAGCTCCTGCGTAAACGCACGGTAATCGAGGGAATACCTGTTCAGCAGCGGCAGTCCCAACGCCACATCGGAGCCGGTAAAGGCCTGATACAACCCGGCACCCGCCTGTGAGTAGTCGTCCGATCCATCCCATATCTTTTTTTGGTAAGACGTCACAGATGTCAGTGTTGCGGTCCCGATCTCCTGCTCGATATCGAGCGTGCCGACAGTCAGTGAGTTGTGGTTTACGTCCGTGAACACATGATGGTGCGCGTACTGCGGGCCAGGCTGCACCTGGTAGTAGTCGAAACCATCGGCGGTCGAGTGGCGATAGAGGATGCTCGGAGTGACAGTCAGGCTGTCCGTTGGTGTCCAGCGAACCGCCGCGCGAGCCGTGGTCACTGACGCATCATTCTCGTTCCGTGCGAAGACAGGATCGCTGGTAGACAGCTGCGCGTAGTCGTTGGTGCGGACACCGTCGATAAAGCCGCCGCTGTGGTTTTGCGTCACCACGATTCGCACGGCCAGCTCGTCTGTGAGGGGTTGATTGAAGGCCGCCTTGGCCGAATAGCCGGGCTCGCCCCCCTGTGTAGTCGAGGCGCCCCCCTCCAGCTTCAACTCTGTCCGCGAGGGATCGGGTTGCGCGGTAATGAGGCGGATCGCTCCCCCCATGGCGCCCGCGCCGAACAGACTCCCCTGGGGTCCACGCAGCACTTCGATGCGGTCCAGATCGAAGTAGTCGATGTTGGAAACGCCGGCCCAGATGCCCGACCGGTTCTCGAACGGAACGTCATCGAGATAGTAGCCCACCACCGAGGCGAGGCCGGACTGACTGGTAATACCGCGCATGGACAAGCGCACCTCACCCGCGCTCAACTCGGAAAAGGTCAGGCTCGGTACAGTGCGCGCCAGGTCGGCTATGCCGGACAGGCGCAACCGCTCAATCTGATCTGTCCCGATTGCAGACACGGCCATGGGTACGTCCTGCAGCTTCTCCTGGCGCCGGCCTGCCGTCACCACGACCTCGTTGAGCTCCGGAACGGGCGGTGATGCAGGCTGACTGTCGGCGAACGCGTTGGACCGGCCGCCGCCGGTCTCAGCCGCTCGATTTTCGGCATGCGTCAGGCGAATGCGCTCGGAGCTTGCATCCTGCGCCGCTGGCTCGGCATCCGCGTGGGTTGACCGAGTCACCGGCGGGGTGCTTTGCGCGCCGATGGTTGGAACCGCGCTGCGATCCGGCGGATAGATCTCAATCGTGGTCGGGTTCAACTGCCGGAATTTCAGGTCCGAGCCGGTCAGAAGTTGTTTGAGGGCCGCTGTCGCGGTAAATCGGCCGACCAGCGATGGCGCCTGGTAGCCGTCGGTGGCGCGTGATAGAAACACGATCTGCAATCCCGACTGACGGGCAAACTCCTGCAATGCATCGTTCAGCGGCTCATCGGGGATTTTCAACGCGTACACGGGCACATCAGCGCCTAGAACTGGCGCGGGAACCGTGAAGCGCGTCAGGACAACACAGGTCGCAATCAACAGCGGCAATCTTCGGCGCACGAACTCACCCCCGGGGAATAGTGTCCATTGAAGAATCGATCTCGTTACCCCTTGATGGAGGCCGGCGAAGGGCGCTCTCCCCCCAAACGATCGGAAATATTTTTTTGCCTGACGAGGCAGGAGCCTCAACGCTGGTTCACGATGACAGTCGACCGGCCCGTATCAATGCTCACGCCCGGCATGTGGGCCAGGAATGTCAGAAAGGATTGCGGATCATTTGCCTGAAATACGCCTGTCAGAGGCTCATCCGCCAAAGACGGGCTCGCAATCTCAATCCTTAGACGATTGTAGCGGTTGAATTCTGCGGCCACTTCGCCTATCGGCCGCCTGTTGAATACGAGCTGCCGATGCGTCCAAGCAAGCACAGGTGAGACGTTTGCGACCCGTGCCGGCACGCCGACCTGACCGTTGGCAATGACGAGCTGTTCGGTCGCAGCAAGCAGTATAGATCCGGCAGGCGCGCGGACCGGGCCGCTGTCAGTAGTTTGATCGGATGCACTCGTTGGGCGGATCACCGCGACACGACCCTCTACGACCGTAACCGTTGTCTGAGTCTGACGCCGATCCACGTTGAATTCTGTACCGACAGCGCGCACAGTCGTCATTCCGTCCGAAACATCGAACGGTCGGCGGGCGTCATGCGCAACCTGGAAAAGCGCTTCGCCCTCAACGAGTCGCACCTTGCGCTGTCTCCCTGTGAAGTTGACTTCGATTTCACTGGAAGTATTGAGAGTCACGATGGAGCCGTCCTCCAACGCCACCGAGCGTTGCTCGCCGACGCCGGTTTCATAATGATTGGAGCGCCAGAGTTCCCAGGACATCAACGCAGCGCATATCACCAACGCCACGGCCGCGGCCAGCGCCGAAAAAACCCGGGTGCGGTGCGATCGATTCGCCAGGCTAGCCGAGGCGTCACGGCCTCTGACCCGAAGCCCAGGACGGAACTGAACAACATCAGCGCGTTTAGCGAGTGCATCGCGAATGAGGTCTTCGGCGCTGGTCTGTGGCCACTGCACCTCGGACTGGCGAACGGCGCGCACAGCCCTGGCCATGCGGAGGTAAGCCGCCACGTGATGGGGCGAGCGAGCAGCCCAGGCTGCAAAGGCTTTGCGAACCTCGGTGCTTACCTGCTCTGCGTGCAGAGCCACCCAGTAGTGGGCCGCCTGCGCAGCGATGGGTATGCGCTCTGCTTCGTCCGGGGTTGAATCGCTCATAAACTGATCTCCATCAGCCTTCCAACGCTGCGCGCAGGAGGTCGTAGCCATTCTCCAGATAGCGTCGTGCCTGCCGCTCCGTGATCTGCAGTTGTCGGGCGATTTCCTTGTAAGGCAAATCGTCACGCAGCCGCAGCACGAGCGCCGCCCTCATTGCCGGGGGCAGCGTAGTCAACAGAGCCATCAGACGGTCCTGCGCCCAGGCGGCGTCGACTTCGAACTCGGGGGTGCACAGATCGACCAGTGTTTCGTCTTCGGTGCTCACCGACGGTGCGTCGGCACCGGACTCCTGACTCCACTCAGATGCAATGTGGCTGGCGGTTCGCAACAGGTAGGCCTGAGGATTACGCACGTCGTTGAGATCCGGCGCGCGCAGAAGGCGCAAATAGGTCTCCTGTGCGATGTCTTCAATGTTGGCCGGGTGCGCACGGCCACGCAGAAACCGCATCAGATTGCGGTTCCACCGGGTACGCCAGGCTTTCAGTAATGATTGGTTTGACATTCCCGCAGACGAGCCCGCGCATCGAGGGCACAGCAGAACACACTGTACAGAGCCCCGGAACCGAGGGTTTCCCCCCCGGTAGCCAAACTATTTTGCGCGGCCCGCTCCGAAAGCATCGGTAAGGCGCTGCGCAGGGGGGAAACCGCCTGGAATCAGCCTCTTACCAAGGGGCGGATTGCTCAAACGGCACTGCTCATCCCGCAACCTCCTGAAGACTCTCATGAAAAGACGTTCTCTACTCGCTGCCGCGCTGGCCATTGCTGCGAGTCGCGGCGCTGAAATCGCGTTCGCACGCAGAGCGGCCAGTCAGACGTCGTCCACAAGTGGCACCTCGCTGCAGGTCGCGCTCGTCGGCGATTGTGTGTTCACACAGGGATTATTACGCGACGACCCGAAGCTTCAGCATGTGCTGCCATTCCTCAGGGACGCGGATGTCACTATAGCCAACTTCGAAGGGACACTGGCCGATCCCGGGAGCTGGGCAGCCCTGATTGACCCAGGCGGCGTGCCCGTTTGTGGCGGCCTCAATGTGCGGGGCGACGCTACCGTCCCGGCCGACCTGGCGTGGTTGGGCATCGATATGGTAGGTACGGCCAACAATCATGCCATGGACTGGGGCCCTGATGGCCTGCGTGCCACGACGCGCAAGCTCGGTGCCGCCGGAATTCAACATTGCGGCACTGGCGAGGACCTCACTCAGGCTCGCAAGCCAGCCTACTACAACAGCAAGGAGGGTCGGATCGCCCTCATCTCCTGTGCATCAACCTATTGGCCGGGCGCCCTCGCCAGCCTGGGAAACCCGGCAGTGCCCGGACGCCCGGGAGTCAACCCTGTTCGCTTTCATGCCGTCGGATCAGTCGCCGACACCTCCGCCATCGAAACCGCCGCAACGCAGGTCGATCCGCGCGACCTCGTTGACATTTGCGCCACGATCATAGAAGCGCGGGCTGAGGCGGATGTGGTTCTAGTCAGTTGCCATTCGCACGAAGATGGCGGAGACCGCACGATCCCTCCGCGCTTTCTCTCGGAGTTGGCGCATGGTTGTGTCGATGCGGGCGCACAGGCCTTTTTCAGTCACGGCCCGCATATCCTCAGAGGCATCGAGATCTACCGGGACGCGCCCATTCTGTATGGACTCGGCGCGTTCATTTTTCGCGCGCGCGATTTACGACAGTTGCCGGAGGAGCTGTACGAGAACTGCGGGCTCACTCGCCGCGATCCACTCGAACTGTTTGCCAGGACCAGCCGTGACTGGGACAATGACGTCGCCTTCTGGGAATCTCTCATCGCACAGCTCGAATTCCGCAACGGGCGAGTCGCTGCAGTCAATCTCATTCCCACCCACACTCGCCACGATTCACCGGAAACCTACGGCATGCCCGAGCTGGCCACGGGCGCTCACGGCAACCTCATTCTCCAGAGAATGCGCCAGCTTTGCGATGCATTCGGTACACGCCTGCAGATCCGCGCGGGAGTGGCGAAGCTGCACATGGCAGAGCATTCATAGCCCTCACACGAGCCACGCGGCGAACGGCTGGACCCCGCATTCTGGAACCTCGTTGCTCGGCCGGGCGGCGCGCTCGTATCGCGACTTCGCGAGGGACGCAGCAGCGAAGTGGGCGAAAGGCTAGCGGTTCAGACGCCCCGCCCCGTAGTATCGACCGCTCCGATGAACGGCGTACAAACGACCTTCACCACCTGCGATCAATACACGGCCAAGGCGCCCGCAGTTACCGTAAACTGCGACACGGACCCGTCCGTACGGTTTACGCAGTAAAGGTACTTTCCGGAGGGTTCCAGCTCAAGGGCAACCGGCCCCGGGTTCGAATGCAGTGTTGGATTGAGATTGCCGCTCGCCGCTGCTGAACCGAGCGCAGTCAGTGCGCCGGTGGACTGATTGATCGAGAACGCCGACACGGTACCGTCCCCGGAATTCGCGGTGTACAGATACGTGCCGGTCGGATCGATTGTAATCCCCACTGGGGCCTGGCCAGTCGAATAGCTCGTCGCCGGCGATAAGCTCCCCGCGCCGTTATAAGAGAACGCCGAAATGTTGCTATCACCCCGGTTGGTCGTATAAACAAACCCGCCGGTCGACCCGCCTTTGGGCCACACAGCCACACCCTGTGGATCGTTTCCCGTCGCGTACGGGCTACCACTGACTGCGGTGAGAGCCGCGCCTGAGCCGATTGAATAGACATCCAGCCTGTTTGCGACAGACGTAGTCGCGAACAAAAGCGGGCGGGAAGGAGCGACGACCATGCCTGCGACCGGTCCGTCAGAAAGCTACGTGCAATTCGTCTTCAGCTCTTTACTCAACATGAAAGACGAGGGTGTCGTCGTCGGACGTAATGTGCAACTAGTCGACAAGTTCGGCCTGGCACATCGCGTCGATATCTTCTACCCAAAGGCTCCCGACGTGAAGTCGATCAGGCAGCAAACCATGTGGTCGAGATGAACACGCCCTTACACGGGCGGGACCCTCGCCACCTACTACCATATCCACCAGCGTCGTAAATTGTCCCAAAACGCGTCGCCGAACTTCAGCGCGGCCCAGCCGCAAAGCAGGCCGACGAGCACGCAACCTGCCGCGACAGTATGTACGCTCAACAGCGAGGTCAGCAGCGCTCCGAAGGCGACAAAGCATCCGAAGAGAAAGCCGCACCCAACGCGAATCCCTTTTTCTAGTCTGTCCAGCGGTTCCACAAGCGTTCTCCGTTTTACAACAACCTGGCGAGCCTCGCATCGGAAGAGGGGCCCGTGCTGCGGTCACGCATGAAGCGCCTGGGTATCGATCCTCGAGCGCTTGCGGCAGACATCGACGACTGAACCAGCCCGCCAGGGGAGTCTGTCAGCCCCCCGGCCCCCAGTCCACCGCACTCGACACGAGATCGGCGTCGGTCGCCGTCGAGAGGTTGAGCGCTGACGGCCCATCGTGTCCGAACATGATCGTATAAATGCCGCCAACAAGGTTGGAAAGCGCTTCAGGCGTTGGCATGAGAGAGTTGGGTACCTGCACCATTGGCCCGTATTGACGAAAGTCGTCCGCGGGCTGAGTCGCAACGACGAGACGGAGTTGGTGACCGGCGGGGATGTGGATCAGCGCGGGCAAGAGCTCGATGTCGATGCGCACGGGTGTGTTGATCGGAACCGGGCTGCTGGCAGCCTTCGTGAAGTAGTGGCTGGGGCGAATGAGTGTACCGTCCTTGCTGTACCAACTCGCCGCGGGGTTCAACGCTCGGTGGCTTCCCAGTTGAGCCCCGTTGGTGACTTTGACAGCGTGGCCGTCGGCATCGACATCGAATAGAGTAACGCTCAACTCGACTTCGGGACGGCTTGATCGAACGTAGAGAGTCACATCGCCAGGGCCGGAGATATTGACAGGCGCACTCAACTTGCCGGAATCGAACGTGATCGTTGCGCCCTGGCCTGCAGCCGCCCAGAAGAGGACTCGGGAGCACCCTGCTGTACCTGAGCCTTGGGTTGCTGACTTCAAAGCCTGCGTCGCTGACCCTGCACCCTGCGCCGCTGGTGGGCACGCCTTGTCGGCGCCGCCGTCGCCTAGCGACCCGGTGCCCGCAGCTGAGCCGGGCGAAAGAAAGAAGCTGGTCGACTGATCGGTGATGGGATAAGTGGCGGAGTCGATCCAACGGTTTGCGCCCAGCAGATACAGATGGAGTGGCTTTTCCGCAGCGGTGATGCCGGTGTGCCTACCTTTCAGCCATGTATCGAACCAGCTGAGCATGACCGGCAAAAGACTGTCGCCCGTATGCCCCGCGTGGAGCCAGTTCCCGACAATTGCCTGGTAGCGCCCCGATAGATGATCACCGGGCCGCAACGGCTCATCGAGCGGCCGATGTTGAAAGGCATTCTGTGCCGCGACCTCCGCGTCGATGTTGCCGCCAGGGAATATGTCGCGCCAGCCCGACTCGGTCAGCACGGGAATCCCGAGCGACACGATCCTGGGCATGAATGTCGTGACATTCAGCGATTCCCAATAATCGTTGTTGTAGGCATTGTCCTGAGTCGCGAGGGACACGATTGTCTGCATCAACGGATCCGTCGCAGGGTCATCCTCCACTCCGGGTGTTGTGACGGTTCGCACGGCCAAGGCAAACTGGGAAGGAATTCCGCCGAATGCAGTGAGGTCGCGATAGAAGTTGGAGTCAATGCAGAAGGGCGCCATCGCCTTGATGGGCGACTCGCGCGGCAGGTTGTTGGCGGTAAAGAATTGCACCACGCCCAGGAACGAACAGCCGATCAGCCCCACCTTCCCGTTCGATTGCTCGAGTTTCGCTGCCCAATTGGCCAACTCCACGCCATCCCGCCCCATACGTGCGCCAAACCACGCCGCCTGCCCCTGGGAGGCGCCGAATCCCCTCAAATCCGCGATGATCAGGACGTACCCTCGACGTACGAAGTAGTCTGCAAGATTTTGCACGGCGCGGTCCTTACCGTACGGTGTTTGCGCCAGCAATACCGGGAATCGACTCCGCGCTGCCGAGCCACTCACCGGAGCGGTGGGAAAGTACTCATCCGCCCGGAGAACGACCCCGTCGTCCATGCGGACGGCCAGATCCTTCGTTGCGCCGAATGCGTAACTTGGCGGATCAGAGCGCCACACCGAAACTTCTTTGGGCGACCGAGCAACTTTGGGCAGCGTCCGCACGTCTCGGGGCCGCGTCTGAGCGTCTCCTCCTTGCGCCCAAGCGCAGAGCGCTACAAATAGAACCGTTGCGATGTATCTGGCCATAGTCGCAGCTTCCTACCGCCATCGGTATCTCAGTTCGGCAAATGCACCCCCACCGCCGCGAGCAAATCCTCCGGCCGCGGCTGTCGGTAGGGTGACACAGCTCGCGGCCGCGGCCAAGCTTCCGTGCGGCCCCCGCGGCATCAGTTTTGCTTCCAACACAGCGTCATCTAGCGCAACACGGGCGCCATCGATAAAGGCATCGCTCCGATCGAGGCCCAGCCTTAGGAGGTTTGTATGTCCCTGATCGATAGAGTTGTCGCAGCTGTCACACCCATGGAAAGCGAGGAAGCGCGGCGCGAAGCTCGCGCGAAAGCCAGGGCCGCCGCCGGGGCGAATGACTGGCTCGCCCTCATTTTGGAACACCATGAGGCGATCGAGTCGGCTTTCGCCGCGGTGGACACGGCGCCGGACCTCTCGTCCCGAATGGTGGCAATGAGACATCTGGCGGTAATCCTCACCGGACACTCGAACGCCGAAGAGTCGGTGATCTATCCCGCGCTGGTCCGCACCGGCCACAAGTCGCATGCCATGATGGGCTACACCGAGCAGGCCGGAGCCAAAGCCAACATGGGCGAGCTCGAATACCTGGACCCCATGAGCAAGGAATTCATGGATAAGCTCGAGCACGTGCGCGGGGCGGTAGCTCACCACATGTACGAGGAGGAAAACGACCGCTTCCTCGATCTCAAACAAATGCCCGCCGCGGATCAGGCACGCCTGACACAGCGCTTCCGGGAGGAGTTCGAGCGCTACATGAAGGCTGGCGAGCAGATGTCTCAGGATATGCTGGGGGGGCTGCACCCCGCAGATGCGCCCGCGGGGGCGACTAGCGCCTCGAGCACGCGCTCACCACACGCGCCGGTGCCATAGAAACTCGCGGAGGAAGCCTATCAGGGCTTCTTCGCGGTAATGGAGGACGTCGCCGAAAACTCAGCCGCGCGCCCGGACAACTCGACCTCGTGGCGGGTGTAGTCGGCCGGTACGACGAAGAGCGCCGCGCCCGGTTCCCCGCGAACGATCTGCTCCAGGTTGAAGGTTGTGGTCCCGCCGATGGTGCTCGTCTCGGTGAGCTGCACCACAATGCCAAGATCGGTGCTGACCCAACGGTCGAGCGTGCTCGTAATCGGCTTCTCGTTACCCAACACACCTGCCGGAATAGTTCGAACGACCCGGGTGCCGGCAGCGATGACCCCGTTCACCACCTTCTCCCCCAGAGAGGTCGTTTCCGCACCGGCTTCGCTCGCTGCGGTTGCGCCAAGACCCATTCTCACGCCCCAGAGCGCGAGCGGCCCCATCTCCGCAGGTAACACTGCCCCCGCCACTACGGGTCCACCTGGCTGAGTCTTATAGACCATCGCAAGCTTGCCCATGGGACTGAGGACGACACGCTCCGACTTCGCTGGATCGTTGATGGTCACCGATGTGCTGGGCTGAGGGCCGCTGGCATCGGCCACGACCAAATCCCGTTCCACTCGCGTGCGTCCATGACCATCGCGGAAGAAGCGCACGCTGTTGTTACGAACGATACGGTTGCCATCGGCAAATACCGTGGTCGAGCGGATTTCCGCCACCGCCGAGTAGGGTTGGCCGGGAGTTGCCGGCGGATCTTCGATCAAGAATGGGGCGGCGGCGGCGGCGCCTGAAGTCCCGGCGAGACCGGCAAAGGTGGCGAAACCGAGCAGCAGCGCTTTCCATGGCATAGGCAGACTCCTTACGCCAGCTTAGTCTGCGCCAGACAGTGCCCACCGGCAAATGTAAAAGATGTCAACTTCGCACCGTCTGTGTGTGATGCCGCACCTGGCTGGAGTTAGGGGGCCCCCACCCGAGTTGGTCCCCATAGGCCGCCCGGGACCCAGGGAAGTCAGCCCCCTGCGGAGATTCCTCGCAGCGCCCATCGATTTGCGGCGCGCGCTTCCTGACCTCCTGGCGGACAGGGCGCCGCGAGTTCGCGCAGGTGCGAGTGGCGCGGACTCGTTTATCGTAAGGTAATGAGCTCTGCCGCAGCGATCGCGCGTCGCTACGGGCGGGCGTTTTCTGCCAATAAGGGGGATCGGTATTACGAATGCGGCTGTTTTCCCGCGTGGTGAGGCTTATGGCCACCACGGTGCTCTGCGGCTCCTTTGTAACGATAATGGCGGCACCGGCGGCCGGCGACGCGCCCGCCAGCGCGCAACCCGGGCTCGGTGAGGCGACTTTTCAGAGAATTTGTGCCGCCTGCCACACCAGTCTGGTTTCGAGAGCGAGCCCGACCGAAAAGGCCCCGGACGCCTCTATCCTGCGAGCGCCGCCACGCGAAATGCTGCGGCAGCTTTCCCCCGAGGCGGTACTTATCGCGCTCACCAGCGGCAAGATGCAAGCGCAAGGCTCTTTACTCAATGACACTGAGCGGCACGCAGTGGCCGAATACGCGACCGGCAGCCACTTCGGGGCTGCGAAGTACGGCGCGCCGAACACGGCAAAACCCAACACGTGCACGGATCCTGCCGCGATCGCGCGATTCAAGAACGCACCCGGCTGGAATGGCTGGGGTAACGGACCGGCCAATCTCCGCTTCCAACCTCGCCAGGCCGGTGGCCTCACGGCAGCGGATCTGCCGAGACTCGAGCTCAAATGGGCCTTCGGCTATATCAACACCTCGGCATTGCGCGCGCAGCCTGCAGTATTCGGACACCGGGTTTTCGTGTCGGGTGAAGGTGGCGAGGTCTATGCACTGGATGCGAAGACGGGGTGCACGTATTGGACCTACAAGACCCCGGGGGTGGTCGGCACGGCTCCTTCCATAGGTCCGTACAAGACCCCGGCCGGCGCGAGCGGCTATGCGGTCTACGTGGGCGATCGGAATGCCAACGTCTACGCGTTGGACGCGCAAACCGGAGCGCTGCTCTGGAAGCATAGAGTCGATGAGCATCGGGTCGCGGGCATCACGGGCGCGCCCGCTCTCCATGACGGGCGCCTGTTCGTACCTACCCAGGGCGTTGGTGAGGAAAGCATCGGCGGCACCAACAACTATCCCTGTTGCACCTTCCGTGGCAGTGTCACGGCGCTAGATGCCAACACCGGAGCGGTGCTCTGGAAGACCTACACGGTGGCCGAGTCCAAGCCGCGTGGCAAGAACAGTGCCGGCGTGGAGGTATTCGGGCCTTCGGGCGGGGCCATCTGGTCGGCGCCGACCATCGATACGCGCCGCGGCGCTCTCTATGTTGGAACCGGCAACGGTTACTCCGACCCCCCGCAGCCGGGTACGGACGCCATCATCGCCATGGACCTGAAAACCGGCGCGGTCCGCTGGATGAAACAGGTCGCGGAGGCGGCCGACAACTGGGCGATGGGTTGCCTGCCGCACAATCCCAACAATCCCTCCTGTCCCGGCGAGCTGGGCCCCGACTATGACTTCTCGGCCTCGCCGGTTCTCGCGCACGCCAAGGGACGGGACCTGCTCATCGCCCCCCAGAAGTCGGGCATGGTATATGCCTTCGATCCCGACAAGCAGGGCGAGATTGTCTGGAGACACCGCTTCGGCAAAGGTAGCGGCCTGGGTGGGCAATGGGGACTCGCCGTCGACGGCGAGCGGTTCTTCATCGGCTCGGCGGACCTGTTGACGCCGACTCCCGGTGGAATGCATGCCATCCGTGTCGCGGATGGCAGTTCGATATGGGACACCCCTCCACAACCCAAGTTGTGCGTGAAAAATCCGGGTCAGGCTTGTAGCTCCGGACAGGGAGCGGCACCGACCGCCATTCCGGGGGCCGTACTCAACGACGGTATGGATGGTGGCATACGCGCGTACTCGAGCACGGACGGCTCCATCATCTGGCAATTCGATACCAATCGCGACTTTGACACCGTCAACGGGGTGACCGCACGGGGCGGGGCGATGGATCATGGCGGACCGGTCGTCGTGGACGGGATGATCTACGTCAATTCCGGATATGGTGGGTTCACCGCGCATCCGGGCAACGTGCTGTTGGCTTTCGGGTTGCAGTGAAGGCAACGATGAGCGACAAAGTCGAACGGCCGGAGCCGGATGCGACTGACTCGCCCGCGAGTCGCGGCGGTCTGGACAGACGGGCCTTCCTCGAAGGAGCGAGCGCGACCGCCGCGATAGCTCTCGGGGGTATCGGCCTTTCAGCGCGCGCGGCGGCCGCAGCAGGCACTGGCCCGGGCTCCAACACGGTGGGTGCCCACACCAAGGACAGCCCGATTGCCTGGTACGGCGGACCCGACTCGGACATCCCGAAAGTGGGTCTGCGCTGGGCCTTCTCAGCCACGGTCTTCTTCGCGGACCGCATCATGATCAGCTCCCCGACCCCGAGGGGCTATACCTCCGTGGGCGGTGGCGAGATCTGGGGACCCAGACTGCAGGGCCGAGTGCTCCCCGCCAGCGGCGCCGATTACTACAAAGGCTCGTTCAGCACCTACTACATGTTCCAGGCCACTGATGGCGCGCTCATCTTCATACACAATCGGGGCACCATGCGCCGCTTTCAGGGGCATCCCGAGCCAGGCAAGGCGCCGGTTCCTGCGAGCAATCCACCCGAGCCTGGCACGCCGGTTTGGACTCGCTTTCGCGCCACGCCGGTTTTCACCGCTCCCGCCGGACCGCACGATTGGATGAATCGCACCGTCTTCGTCGCCAACGCGCAGCGGCAGGATCATCCCGACCACACCGTGTTCACGTACTACGAAGTCATCTGAAGAGCCGACCATGCGGGAGTTCGTCGTTCCGAAAACGGACACCAAGACCCTGGGCGAGGTCAGGCTCGCATACGCGTTCCAACTGCGCGCGCGGTTCGATCCACCCCACTTGTCAGACACACCGAAAGGAGAGTTTCGCTATCAGGACATCACCAGCGGTGACGTGCGTGGCGAGCGCCTCGAGGCGGCAGTGTACGCCGACAGTGGCGGCCAATATGACACGGTGCGCGCCGATCGCGTCCGTGACGTCGACGCGCACTTTATCCTGAAGGCGAAGAATGGCGAGTGGATCTACGTCGAGCACGTCGGCTATCGCCGGACCGACGGCTACTATCGAGCCATCGCCTACATCGACGCGGACGCGAAGGGTGCCTACGACTGGCTCAACAACACCACATTCGTAGTCACCGCGAAGGAGTCAGCCGACGAACGCGAGGTCGTCTTCTACTACTACGCAGCGAACTGATTTGATTGGCTGAAAGTCGCCTGCGGCGCTTTCAGCAGCCAACCCGCTCACTCTTCCACGCCCGCTGGCAAAAAACGTGGTTTTTGCCAGCTAGACCGCCGGTAACTGGTTACCTGACACCCAGAACCCGTGCACCTGGCCTACGACGCGGTATGGCATCTTGACGCGTGCGATGGGTCCGGCATCCATCTGGCGGGTG
>Ga0068855_100000384_pt1 | contig 54467 bp, 40 predicted proteins | sample KBSCornC52_FD_66592 | JGI IMG/M metagenome (GOLD analysis project Ga0068855, IMG submission 66592) | Corn rhizosphere microbial communities from Kellogg Biological Station, Michigan, USA - KBS Corn C5-2 | ecosystem: Host-associated > Plants > Roots > Rhizosphere > Soil ... | reverse complement strand
TCAGCGGGGCCCCTCCCCACCCGGCTCCTCGCTGCCGCTCGTCGCCAGCTCTATCGAGCTGGCCTTTTTCTTTTCTATCAGGGGCGGCACGCGCCGCCCCTCCCCGCTGAGCGAGGTCACGAGCGATTCGAGACCGGGAATTCAGCGGGGCCCCTCCCCACCCGGCTCCTCGCTGCCGCTCGTCGCCAGCTCTATCGAGCTGGCCTTTTTCTTTTTGTCTGTCCGGCAGCTGGGGTAGCTGAGGGGAATGCGACAAATTCTACTCGGGCTGGGTGTCTGCGCGGTGTTCGGGGCCGGCTGCGTGGCTGGCGCGAGTAACTTCGCGGTGCCCAAAGCCAAGGCGGCCTACGTCGAGGAGCAGCGCTGGGCCTACTTCTGCTTCGACGCCAGCAGCGCCGAAGACGTTCACTTCAAGGCCAACGCCGCCGGGGCGCGTGGCTGGGAAATGGTGTCAGGCGTCTCGAACGCGAGCGGCGGCAGCACCTGGTGCTTCCGGCAGCCGAGGCCCTAGCACCGCCGCGCGGGCAAGCGCGCTCGCGGCCCGTGCTAAGTTTGAGGATCCCCCATGCCCTACAAGCCCGGCGACGTGATCTCCAACCGCTACCGAATACTCGAGCGTCTGGGGGCCGGGGCGCAGGGCGTGGTGTATCGCGCTCGCGATTTGGAGACGCGCGGCGAGCTGGCGCTGAAGTTCTTGGGCGAAGGCAAAGGGCTTGATCCGGAGCTGAGCCGGCGGATGGAGCGCGAAGCGCTGGCAATGGCGCGCCTACGCGGCACCAGCGCCGTGTACGTCCACGGCATGGCGACGGCGCAAGACGGCATGCTCTACGTCGCGATGGAGATGCTCTACGGCAAAGACTTCGAGGCCTACTTGGCCGAGGCCGAGAAGGTCGGCGGACGCATCAAAGCGGCGCGCTTGCTGGAGATCTTGCGCCCCGTCGCCGCTACGCTGGAGCAGGCGCACCGCCAAGGCATCATCCACCGCGATTTGAAGCCCAGCAACGTCTTCATCGTCGATCCGGACAAGGGCGGCGGCGTGCGCCTGCTCGACTTCGGCTTGGCCAAGCTGCTCGACGCCGGCACCCTCACCGGTGACGGGATGATCGCCGGCACCCCCAGCTACATCGCGCCCGAAGCATGGCAAGGCACGTCCAAGGCACTGGACCATCGCGTGGACGTCTACTCTTTGGGGGTGATCGTGTTTCGCGCGTTGTCAGGCAAGCTGCCCCCACCGTCCAGTGATTTGCTCGAGATCTGCCGCTGGGCCACGTCGGGGGTTCGGCCCAGCTTGCACGCCTTGCGCACGAGCCTGCCGCCGGCCATCGACCCCTGGGTCCAGCGCGCCCTGGCGATCTTTCCCGAGCAGCGCTTTCAGTCGATCAGCGAGGCTTTCGCGGCGCTCGAAGCCGTCTTGGCCGTGCGCCCCGCGTCCCCATTCTGAGGCGGAGCGCACTTCAATCGCACCCGCCGCCTAGCCCATGCCGAGACGTCGCTTCATGCCGAAGGCGCCGTCGCTCACCCAGAATCCGAGCATGTCGCCCAGCAAGCGACGCCCGGCCAAAAGCGCATCACCCTTGCTGCCGGACAGCTCGCCCTCCGTGCGCCGCAACAGGTCTGCCGCCGAGACGATGTCGTCGCACACGATGGCAGCCGCGCGCGCCGAGGTCATCAGCGCGCCCAACCGCCATTCGTGGACGTCGACCGGCGGCGAGCTGGCGTAGGCGCGCGCTGCCTCCTCGATGGCTCCGCGTCCCAGCCAAGGCATGGCCTTGGCGACGCGACGCTGCAAGCTCACGAGCTCGTCTTCGTCGGGGGTGCCGCTGCCGAACGACGAATCCGCTCCTCGCGCGGCCGCGCCTAGCAGTTTGCGCAGCTCATCCGCATCCAAGCGCTCGATGACCGCGAGCCCGCGCGTCAGGCTCGCGAACACTCGCGACAGCGCAAACACGATGCCAGGCTCCGCCAACCCGGCCACGCTCGCCGGCACCAGCACGCTGACCGGGTCGGTCAGCTCCAACTGCACTTTGCCCGAGTGCGCGCGGTGGACGTACAAATCGAAGCCTTCGATACCGAACACGGCCGCCACCCGCTCCGCCACGGCGCGTAGCGGATGCCCCGATTTGGCCGAAAGCTTGTCGCGCGCACCGACGCCCCAACGCTCGAGCTCCGGCGGGTACACCTTGCCCACTGCGTCGCCCAAGGCCGAAAGTAACGCCGTGGCCGTGCTGCCGGACGGGTTCACGTCGATGCTCGACAGCTCGGTCGCATCCAAGCTGCCCGGCGCCTGGGCGGCCGCGCGCACGACGCGCGACGACATCCCGGCTAGCTCCAAATCGTTGCCGGCGCCCAGCGCCACGACCGCGCCGATGGCGCACCCCGATTCGGCGGTTCGACCGAGCGCCCGCCAAGCCTCCGCCAAACCTCGAAACGCCTCCGGCTTGAAGACATCGAACGACAGCGCGCGCCGAAACGCAATCGCCGCGTCGGCGTAGCGCTGCGCCGCGAGCAACCGCCGCGCGTAAGCGACGGCCAGGTCCGGATCGGACGGCGCGCCGGACATGCCCTTTTCCAGCGCCACCGCGGACTGTTCGGGCTGGCCCATGTCGTCGCCCAACACGCGCGACAGCTCGATGTACAGCGCCGTCAGCTCGGGCCCAGGCGTCGAATGCTGCTCGGCGTAGCTCTTGAGGGCGGCGGCGTAGCGCGCGTGGCTGGGCGGCTCGTTGCGTTTGACTTGGTCGGCGGTGAGGGCGCGGAAGCGCTCGGCCGCCGCCGCGGTGAGGCCGGACAAGGCCACCGCTTGCTCGTAGGCTTGCACCGCGGCCGCGGTCTGGCCGCGTCCGCGCTCCAAATCACCCAGAAGGGTGAGAGCGTCGACGCGTTGGCCGAGCTCGGGCGAAACACGTACCAAGCGCGCTGCCAGCTCCGCGGCTTGGTCCCCGCGGCCGCGCTGTAGCTCCAGCCGCGCCAAGCGTGACAAGGCCAGCCGCGAGCCAGAATCCAGCGCCAACGCGGAGTTCAGGCTGCCGAGGGCGCGCTCCGGATCGCCCAGCTGGTCCTGCAAAATGGCCGCCAGCCGCAGGTGAATATCGACCTTCAGCTCGTCGGAGCTGGCATGGCCGAGCGCCTGCTTGAGGCGATCGACCGCCTCGGCCCATTGCTTGTCGCTGGCGTACAGCTCAGCCAGCTTGACCAGCGTGCCGGCGTGGCCGGGCACCAGGTTCTGGGCGCGGTGCAGCGCCGCCAGCGCGGCCGGCACGTCGTGCTTACGCGCCGCATACAGATCGGACACCGTGATCCAGAGCGACGCCACGCGCGCGGGCGTGGTCGCCGAGTTGGCGGCGTTGGTCAGCAGCGCCAAGAGCTCGTCGATGGCTCCGCGCGCCACCAACAGCTCCGAAAGCTTGGCGGCAGCGGCTTCGAAATCCGGGTTTTGCTCCAGAGCGCGCTTGAGCAAGCGAATGGCGTTGTCGACCTCGCCTCGCTCCGCGCGCACGATGGCCGAGCGCACGAGCAGCCGCGCGGACACGTCGGCGTCGCCGGTGACGCGCGCCTCGTGAGCGCTCGCTTCCTCGAGCAGGGCCGGATCTCCGGTGCGCTCGGCCAGGCGCGTGATGCCGCGCGCCGCCGACAGGCTCTCCGGATCGGCGGCGATGGCACCGCGCCACACCTCGAGCGCCGACGGATCGGAGCTACGCTCGAGCGCCTCGGCCAAGCGGGTGAGGTGCGCGGCTTTGACCTCGGGGTCTTCGGCTAGCGCCGCCTGTTTCGCGTCCACGTGAGCCAGCAGGCTGGCGTCGCCGCTCTCGAGCGCCAGTTGCTCCAGGGCCGAGAGCGCCGACTGATCGTGGGGGGCGAGCTGCAAAATCGCGAAATACGCGGCTTTGCGCTCGTCTTCGCTGCCGACGCCTTTCGTCTCCTCCAGGCGGCCAAGCTCGGACAGGGCCGCGATGCGGGCGCTGGGCTCCGACAACACGCGCGCCTCGGTGGCGTACACCTTGGCCAACGGCTCCCACAGCGAACGCTCGGCGTACAACGCCTCGAGCGACAGCAGAGCGTCGATGTGACCCGGCTCTTTCTCGAGCACCGCTTCGAAGCACTCGATCGATTTTTGGGCCGCGCCCAGCTCCGTTTGCCAGATTTCACCCGCGCGCAGGAGCGCGCTGATGGCAAGCTTCGGATCACTGCTGGCTTCGGCTTCTTTGCCGAGCTCGTCGACGAGCCGCTTCCAGTCCTTGGCTTCGGTCAAGAGCCGCACCCGGGCGTCGCGCGCCGGACGGAACTCCGGATCGGCGGTCAGCGCTCGCTCGTAGGCGGCGAGCGCCTTGTCAGGGGCGTTCATGCGGTGCTCCAGCACCTCACCCAGCCGCAGCGCGGCGCGGGCGATGGCCTTCGGGTCCTTCTCGGTCGCAAGCTCGCCCTCGATCAGCTTGGCGATGTCCTCGAAGTGATGCTTGTCGGTCAGCTTGCGCTCGAGCGCGCGTCGCGCCGGCAGGTGCTGCGGGTCGGCCTCGAGCGCGCGCCGGTAGGCGGCCAACGCCTGGTCGTCCTTGGCGATGCGCTGCTCGTAAATTTCGCCGATCTTGTAGTCGAGGCGCGCCGATTCGGGCCCGCGCGGCAAGCTCGCGAGCTCGGCCTGATAGACGTGCACCAAGTCTTCCCAGCGGCCGGCACGAAAATACAACCGCCCCAAGCTGGCCAACGCCGGCTGGAACTTGGGCTCCAGCTCCAGCACACGCCGCTGCAGACCGAGCGCCAGCGAGTCGTCGCCCAGATCGTGCTCGGCGACCTCGCCGGCGCGATGCAGCAACATCAAGCGCTCTTTTGCATCCTTCACCAGCTTGGCTTCGAGCTCGAGCATCTCCGAGAGCTCGCGGTAGAGCCCACCGCGCTCGGCGGCGCGCTGAGCAGCGTGGACGGCTCCGATGTGCCCGGCGTCGATGCCGAGAATGCGCCGGTACGACGTCAAGGCAGCTTGGGAGTCGCCCAGCGCGTCCTCGTGCACGCGCCCAATCTTGAACAAGTAGGTGATCTTGGTCTCGGAGTCGGGCGCGAGATCCACCGCGCGCTCGTACAGCTCGACCAGCTCCGTGTGCTTCTTGGCCGCCGAGTACAGGCGCACCAGCGCCTTGAACGAAGCCGAATAGCCCGGCACGATGCCGAGCGCGCGGGCGTGGTGAGTCAGCGCCAGCTCCGGCTTGCCCAGCTCTTTTTCGAGAATTTCGGCCATGCGCGCGTGGGCGTAGGCGCGCCGGTGTGGATCGCGCGCGGCCTCCGCCTCGCCGGCGCAAATGGCCAGCAGGCTCTCCCAGCTCTTGGTGCGCCCGTACAATCGCGACAATGCGGCCAGCGCCGGCGCGTGCGCGCGATCGAAGCTGAGCGCCTTTTCGTACCAGGCGACGGCGGTTTTGTCGTCGCTGAGCTCGTCTTCGTAGAGCTGGGCGCCGCGCAACAGGTAAGCAATGCGCTCCGCATCCGTGCGGGACAGATCGGCCAGGCGCGCCAGCACGTTGCCGAGCGCGGTGTGGTTCTGCATCGCTTCGTAGGCGCGGGTCAGCGCTTCCAGCACCAGGCGGTCGTCTTTGACGACGCCGAGCGCACGCTCGAGCGCGTGGGTGCCCTGCGCCAAGTTGCCCAGCTTGTCGATCTCGATCCGACCGACGCGGTACAGCGCCATGGCGCGCGCGTTGGGATCGGTGACCTGCTCGGCTTCACGCTCGAGCACTCCGACGAGGTCGCGCCAGCGCTGATGCGAGTAGTGCAACCGCTTGAGCGCGTGCACGGCCGAATCCGAACGCGGATCGGTATCGAGCGCGGCTTGGTACAGCTCCGCAGCCTGGCCCAGGTTTTTACGCCGCGATTCGGCGATTCGCGCGCGATCGACGAGCAGCGCCGCCCGATGTCGCGTGTCGTTCTTCACACCGGCAATGCTCTGCTCGAACGTCTTGTCCAACGCGTCCCAGGCGCGCGCGCCCAGCTCCGCCCGCGCTACCGCCTTCAGCAGCGCGGCGTCGCCGGGATTCAGCTCGAGCGCGGCCGCGAATGCTTCGCGCCCTTCGCGGCGCTGACCCAAGCGGTCCTCGAGTAGCCGGCCTTTTTCGTACAACAACGCGGAGCGGGCGGCGGTGGCGCGCGTGGCCGCGATCTGCGCGTCGAACAGCGGTACCGCCGCGCCATACTCGCCTTTGCTGAGCAGCAGCCGGCGCAGAGAGCGAATCGACGGCACGTGGCTCGGGTTGTCGATCAGCGCCTTGCGATAATAGCCGATGGCGTCTTCGGGCTTCCCCAACACCGATTCGCACAAGCGCCCGCACTCGAAGCGGATGCGCGCGCGCGCGACAGCGTGCGTCTTGGTCGGCAGCTCGAGGTCGGCGCGCTTGAGGAACTCTTCGGCGCGCGTGGCCTCGCTCTCGGCCGGCGGCTTCACCTGCAAGTCCGGCCGCACCATGGTGGTGGCGTCCAAGACCTTGGGCGGAGTCGCGGTCGGCTCCAAAATCCGGGGCGCGGCCACGGGAGCGTGCGGCACCACCGCCGCCACCCCTGGCATCTTGGGCGGCGTAGGCGGGCTCGCCGCGGGGTCCGACTTGGGCGCATCACTCGGTTTGGCGGCGGTGGGCCCGGGGCCGATGGAGGGGGCACGCACCGGCATCGACGGCGGACGCGGCAACGCCTTGCGGACGGGCGGCGGGGGCGTGGAGGTTGCGTCGCCTGCCAATGACGCCGGGTCCACCCCGGGCGGAACCGGCAACTTGGAACGATGAGGAGGAGGCGGAGGCTCTTTGGAGCGCGAAGGCGCTGGCGGCGGGGAGCTCCCCTTCGCGCTACCGGCGTTTGCAGCGGGGCTGCTACTTCGCACGGGCGGGGGTGGCGGGGCGGAGCGGCCGGCACCCGGGCGGGGAGCGGCTGCGTTCGGTTTCTTACTCGATTCGCCTTCGTCTGCCATACGCGGGGAAATGAGCTTAACACGCCTGGCCCAAGGCTAGGCAGAGGCGGAACCCCTCGGAAATCATCGACTATTTGGCCGAGGTTTTGCCTGGCTCAGGGGATCGAGACGCGCCCTTCCCACGAGATGCCGGGGCGCTCCGGCCCGTGCTATCACCCGCCGCCGTGCCACCTGCCCCCCTCCTCTTAGTGATTCGCGGCGTGCGCGCGATCGATCCCGCGCGCGCCTTGGACGCCACCGTGGATGTCACCATCGAAGGAGGGATCATCACTCGAATAGGGCCCGGCGCGGCAGCGGCCGTCGCGGGCGCCGAGGGAGCGCGCGTCATCGACGGCAGCGGGCTGTGGGCCGTGCCCGCGTTCGTCGACATGCACGCTCACCTCCGTGAGCCAGGGCAAGAATACAAAGAAGAGATCGCGACGGGGCTGAACGCCGCCGCCGCCGGTGGCTACGCGCACGTGTGCGTCATGCCCAACACCAAGCCCATCAACGACACGCGCGCCGTGACGGAGCTGATGCTGCGCCGTGCCGAGGAGCACGGTGGCTCGCAGCTCCATCCCATCGCCGCCATCACGATGGGCTCCAAGGGCAAAGACCTGACGGAAATGGCCGAGCTGCGCGACGCTGGCATCGTCGGCGTGAGCGACGACGGCGTGTGCGTCATGTCCAGCGCGGTGATGCGGCGCGCCCTGGAATACGCCAAAAACTTCGACATTCCGGTGATCCAACACGCCGAGGACCACGATCTGACGGCCGGCGCCGAGATGCACGAAGGCAACGTCTCCGCGCGCTTGGGTCTACGCGGATGGCCGCGGGAAGCCGAAGACGTGATCATCGCGCGCGACGTGTTGCTCGCCGAGTACACCCGCGCGCGCTACCACGCCGCGCACGTATCCACTCTGGGCGCCGTGCGCATCCTACGTGAGGCAAAATCTCGCGGCATCGACGCCACGGCCGAGGTGACGCCTCACCACCTGCTGCTCACCGACGCCTCGGTCATCGGCTACGACACCGCTTGCAAGGTGAACCCGCCCCTGCGCGAGCCGGAAGACGTGGACGCGCTGCGGCGCGCCTTGGCGGATGGCACCATCGACGCCATCGCCACCGACCACGCCCCCCACTCGCCCCTGGAAAAGGACTGCGAGTTTTCCGAGGCTTCTCCGGGCATGATCGGCCTCGAGCTGTGCTTCGGCCTGCTCTTGGGCCTGGTGGGTGAGTCGGGCATTACCCTGCCCCGCCTGCTCGAGGCGCTTTCCAGCCGCCCCGCCCGCATCATCGGCATCGAGCCGCCTTCTTTGAAGGAAGGTGCCCGCGCCGAGTTGACTCTCGTCGATCCGGGTGCACGTTACCGCGTCGAGGACATGAAGCTGCGCTCCAAGAGCCACAACACTCCGTTCATGAAGCACGAGATGACAGCGAGAATTGTGATGACGCTATCGCGAGGCAAGGTGGTGTTCGACGCGCTCAACGGCGGAGTCGCCAAATGAGCAAACGACGCGCTTACCTGGCCCTGGCCGACGGCACCATCTTCGAAGGGCGCGCCCACGGCAAAGACGGCGGCACCACCGGTGAGGTCGTGTTCACGACCGGCATGACCGGCTACCAAGAGGTGCTGACGGATCCGTCGTTCACCGGCCAGCTGGTGACGATGACGGCGCCGCAGATCGGCAACACCGGCATCAACTCCGAAGACCCGGAGAGCGTCGACTCGAAGCCGCAGGTTGCCGGCTTCATCATTCGCGATGCCAGCCCCGTCGTCTCCAACTGGCGCTCGCAAGAGAGCCTGGACGAGTACTTGACTCGCTACGGCGTCGTCGCCATCAGCGACGTCGACACCCGCCGCCTGACCCGTCACCTGCGCGACAAGGGCTCGCAGAACGGCGCCATCGGCACCGAAGATCCGGCGACGCTGGTCGATCGCGCCAAGGCGGCTCCGGACATGGAAGGGCTCGACCTCGTGTCGCGCGTCACGCCGAAGCAAGCGTACGAGTTCACGGAGACGCGCGGCGCGCAGTGGGCCAGCGAGATGAAGGACGGCCACGCCGCCGCCGGCGCCCCCAAGCACGACTACCGCGTCGTGGCGGTGGACTACGGCGCCAAGCGCAACATCTTCCGTTGCCTGACCGACGCCGGCTGCAAGGTCACCGCGGTGCCGGCCGGCACCAGCGCCGCTGACATCTTGGCCCTCAACCCCGACGGCATCTTCTTGTCCAGCGGCCCCGGTGATCCGGCGGCTTTGCCCGTCGCCGTCAAAACCATTCAAGACTTGCTGGGCAAAAAGCCCATCTTCGGCATCTGCCTCGGCCATCAGCTGTTGGCGCGCGCGCTCGGCGCCAACACCTACAAGCTGAAGTTCGGCCATCGCGGCCTGAACCAACCGGTCAAGGACCTGACCACCGGCCGCATCGAGATCACGACCCAAAACCACGGCTTCGTGGTGGACGTGAAGTCGCTGGAGGGCGTCGCCCAATCCACGCACGTGCACCTGAACGACGGCACGAGCGAAGGCCTGGAGGCCAAGGGTCACAAGGCGTTCAGCGTGCAGTACCACCCGGAGGCCGCCGCCGGGCCGCACGACGCCTTGTACCTCTTCGATCGCTTTCGGCGCCTGATGGACGCCCGATGAGCAAACGGACGATCCATTTCGTCAGCCTCGGGTGCCCCAAGAACCGCGTGGACAGCGAGGTCATGCTCGGCGTCGCCGAGCGAGCGGGCTTCGACCACGTGAGCGATCCCGAACAGGCGAACGTGATCGTCGTTAACACTTGCGGCTTCATCGACGCGGCCAAGCAGGAGTCCATCGACACCATTTTGGCGCTGTCGCAGCACAAGGGCGAAGGCGGCAACTGCGAGCGGCTCGTCGTTTCCGGTTGTCTGAGCCAACGCTACCCCGAAGAGCTGGCCCGTGACTTGCCCGAGGTCGACCATTTCCTCGGCTCGAGCGACATGCTCAAGCTGGAGACGGTGCTCAAAGGCAACGCCGAGCGCATCCTCGTCGGCAACCCCGCCGATTGGGTGGTGAGCGCGACCGACCCGCGACGCATCTCCACCCGCGGCCGCAGCGCTTACGTGAAGATCGCCGAAGGCTGCAACCGCACCTGCGCTTTTTGCGTGATCCCGGAGCTGCGCGGCAAGCAGCGCTCGCGCCAACCCGACGACATCGTGCGCGAGGTCGAGGAGCTGGCCGCGCGCGGCATTTTGGAGGTCAATCTGGTGTCGCAAGACACCATCGCTTACGGGCGAGATCTCGACGAGCGCTCCAACTTGGCGGCGCTGGTCCGGCGCATCGCCGACGTGCCGGGGTTGCGCTGGGTGCGCCTCTTCTACCTGTACCCGGAAAAGATGGACGACGAGCTGATCGAGCTCATCGCCACGCATCCGAAGATCGTGAAGTACGTCGACATGCCGCTGCAGCACGCGGCGGACGGCATGCTCCGGCGCATGCGCCGCGGCCACGGCGGCAAGCGTCTGTACGACTTGGTCGAGCGCCTGCGCAGCCGCATTCCCAACTTGGTCTTCCGGACGGCGTTCATCGTCGGGCACCCGGGCGAAACGGAAGAAGAGTACGAGGAGCTGCTCACCTTCATCCGCTTCGCCGAGTTCGATCGCGTGGGCGTCTTTCAGTACTCGGACGAGCCCAGCGCGCGCGCCTTCAAGCTCGAGGACAAAGTACCGCCCAAGATCGCGGCCGCCCGCGCCAAGAAGCTGATGAGCGTGCAGCGGAAGATCAGCCAAAAGAAGCTAAAAGGCTTCGTCGGCCGCGAGCTCGAGGTGTTGGTCGAAGGCCCGAGCGAAGAGAACGAGCTGGTGATGGTCGGCCGCCACCCGGGCCAAGCTCCGGACATCGACGGCGTCGTGTACCTGTCGGGCGGCCCTACGGGCATCGAAGCCCGCCCCGGCGAGCTGCGCACCGTCCGCATCGAGAGCGTGACCGACTACGATCTGCTCGGCGAGCTCACCAGCGAGGAGGCCATCTCGCTGCCCAAGCCGAAGAAGAAGGCACGCGAAGTGTCGCAACTCTCGCACCGCGCCAGCGACGGCCGTCGCGTCCTACGCACCCTCTAAGAGCGGGCTGCCACCTCGCCGCCCACCTCGCAGAAACTACCGTAGCGGACACAGGCCGCTCCGCGCGGCTCGAGATTTTTTCACAGGAAGGGCAGAAGGACAGAAGGCTCGATTGCTCGCCGCGCCTTCGGCGCGCAACGCGGCGACCCGACTCACAGGCGTCAGCGCGAACCCCAATCTTGTTCTCGCCCTTCTGTCCTTCTGACCTTCCTGTAAAAAAATCTGGGTCCTTGCAGCGCCGTTTCGGTGCCCGACCGCGCCGTGGACGCGCGGCTACAGGCCGCTCGATTTGCGGCTTTCGTCTTGGCCTTTGCGCGGGAGGTGAATGCCGCATTCCAGCTTCGCTCCGAGGCGCCTTCCCGCGCGAGGATCTTCGCCTTCGCGCGTGGCGGTGGTGGAGTGCGCGTCGCCAATCGATCGGTAGCCGCGCGCTCGGAGCGGATGGTACGGCAGATCGTTCGCACGCAGGTAGTGATGCACGGCCTCGTCGTCCCAGCGCAAGATGGGATGGATCTTGTAGATTGATCCCTGCTGCTCGACGGTTCGCAGAGTTGCGCGATGCGCCGTTTGGCGGCTGCGCACCCCGGCCAGCCACGCTCGCGGCGCGAGCTCCGCCAGCGCTCGATCCAGCGGCTCGACTTTGTTGATTTGCTGGTATTGCTCGAGCTCGGCTTCGCCACCTTCCCAGAGCTTGCCGAACAACGCTTCTTGTCGAGCAGCGGTGATGGCCGGGGAGAAGACGCGAACATCCAAGCTCAAACGCTTCGTCAGCTCCTCCGCGAAGCGATACGTTTCCGGAAACAGATAGCCGGTGTCGAGAAACACCACGCGCACGCGCGGTAGCACGCGCGTCACCAGGTGCAGCATGAGGGCGGCATCGGCTCCGAAGCTCGACGTCAAAATCACCGAGTCTCCGAAGGTGTCTCGCGTCCAACCGAGAATCTCTTCGGCGGTCGCGGATTCGAGCTCGCCATTCAAGGCTTCGAGATCCAGCTCGGGCTCGCTCTGGCCTACGAGCTTCAGTGACTGCTTCATCCGGAGACCATGGAGCCGGGCAAGAACAATGTCCATCTAATTAGTAGTCTGATTCATAAGTACCTAGAATGACTGGGCCAATTGTAACACCAAATGAGTCAAGTATACGGAAGGAGGGTACGACGTCGGCGAGAGCCGACCGACGCGGCAGCTCGAGCCTCCTCACTCCGCCCCACCCCCTATTCGGCAGGGACGATGATGCGAATAGTCTGCGACTCGTCACTGCCCACGACGTACCAGAGCTCGATGAAGTCGTTGGTTTCGGCTTTGATCGTGAAATCGTAGCGAGAGTCGTCGCCCGTGACCTGGCCGGCAATCAGATCGGTATTGTGATTCCAGGCGACGACCTCGGCCTGGGGCGCAGCAATACCCTGCAGGCGCACGAGGCCGCTCTGGTCCGGCGCGCTGACGTCGGGTCTGTCCGGCGGCGGCAACGGCAACGTCGGCGACAGGCAGCTGAATAGACAAAGCCCCGCCGTGAGCAACAGTAGCCGGCGCATCACACGGAGCATGACTTGGTGCGTGTAGCACACAACGTGCCCGGCCGCGCGCCAGGTCGAACGCGGGAGGAGTCATCGTAAACATCCGTAACATTTGCAGTTATGCTTCGCTCGGTGGCTGGCGAACGGAGCTCGTTCCGCAACTATGTTGATGGTTTCCGCCAACTTGGTTGCGGCTACCTGCACCAGCACACTCTCAAAATACTGGGCCGTTTTTGCTGGAACTTGCTAGCGCCAGCCAGGATCAACGGATGGGTACGTCTTGGCAGCTAGAGCGCTTTCGGCCGTTGCTACGGCCGTGGCCGCTGCTAACCGTCGCGTTCCTGTACGTGCATTGGAACGATGGCGCGCCGCGCACCGCGCGCGCCGAAGCCGATAGCGCCAAGGCCTTGAGCATCGCGCTCAAAGCTCGCGGGCTCAGCGCCGATCCGCAAGACATCCATTTCGTTCCCAAGTCCCCCTACCCTTGGGATCTTTCGATCGACCGAGGCCGGGCCGTGGTGCGTGCCCACCGCGACGACGACCCCTCGGACATCTTCGTCGTCGAGACGCGCGTGGCGCCGGGCGGGGCGCTGCTCGAGATCGACGCCATCTACAACCTGAGCGACAGCTCGGCTGCCGACGAGCAGAACCTGGTCGTCAGCGACATGCGCGCGGCGTGGGCCATCGGCACCAACGACACCATCGCCTCCGTACAGTTCGCGGACTTCCGCGGCGAGCCGCCGCCACACGGCGCGGGCTGGAACCGACCCCGACGCTTGCAGAACGCCATCACCAACCTGCAAGAGACGGGTGAGCTTGCCGGCGTCGGTCGGCGCGCCTTCAAGCTCGAGCCAGCGGCGTACAAAGTGGTGCTCGGCTTCGCGCGCGGCACGCTGCTGATCGACGCCGATTCCCACAAAATCAGCATCGCGGACCACGGCGCCCCGCTGGAGGGCGAGCGCTACATCAAGGAGGTAACGCCACCCAAGGCTCGCCCTGGCAACTTCGTCACCTGGGCCGTCGATCGCGTGCGCGCGCTGCCTTGGTTCGGCGACGATCGCATGCAATGGCTCAAAGCGGTGGCGTTCGGTGGCCGCGATCAGCTCGAGCAGATCGTGAGCAGTGTCACCGGCGACGACGGCTCGGCCTCGGTCAAGGAGGAGCTCGGCGATCTGTTCGCGACCGGCAGCGTCGCCCAGACCAACCCGGAGACGGGCTGGCCGCCGCCGGCGATGGAGCCCATGCTCGATCCACCCATTCCCGGCGAGGGTAAGTGGGGCTCACTGGAGAAGGATCCGTTCGTCGCCAAGAATCCGGGCGCGCCTTGTCCGTTCGTATTTTCGTTCATCCGCACCGATCGCAAGCGCATGTACTCGCAGGTGTTCGTCACGCTGTGGGACCCGCGCCAGGTGGAGCTGCACGCGATGAGCGGCACCGTCGAGCCGATCAGCGCCACCGGCGAGACCGGCCCCGGCCAGGTGCCGCGCGATCCGCAGGTTTTGAAGCGCTTCGTCGGCGGCTTCAACGGCGGGTTTCAGGCGATTCACGGCGAATTCGGGATGATGGCGGAGCGCACCCTGTACCTGCCGCCCAAGCCGTACGGCGCGACGGTGGCGGAGCTGGACGACGGCTCGACCGCGTTCGGCAGCTGGCCCGAGACGCCCGAGGTGCCGAGCAACATCGTCTCGTTTCGGCAAAACATGACCGCGCTGGTCGAAAACGGCGATCTCAATCCGTGGAAGCGTCACTGGTGGGGCGGCTTGCCTCCGGGTTGGACCGAAGAGAGCCGCACCGTGCGCAGCGGGCTATGCATGACCAAGGAAGGGTTCGTTGGCTACTTCTACGGCGGCAGCGTGGACCCTGACGTGCTCGGCCTGGCCATGCAGCGCGCACACTGCAGCTACGGCATTCACCTGGACATGAACCCCGGCCACACTGGCCTCGAGTTCTACCGCGCGGGCCCCAAGGGCACGCTGCCCAACTTGTCGCGCCGGCTCGACGAAGGTTGGGAGGCGCGCGGCGCCGTGCCCGGGCTGCAAGGCTGGGAGTTCATGTCGCGGCGCATGATGAAGTTCATGGCGCTCATGAACTTTCCCCGTTACGTCAACGTCGAGCAGCGCGATTTTTTCTACCTGACCTTGCGCGAGATTCTGCCAGGTGAGCCGCTCAAACCCCGAGTGCAGCCGCCCGAAGACGGCGAAGGCGCCTGGCGCGTGGACGGCTTGCCGCAACACGGTTGGCCGTACGCGGTGGCGACCACGAATCTGCGTCCCGACCCGCAAGATCCGGAGTTTCGCATCGGTTTGATCAAGCTCGACGCCAAGCTCGTCCGCGTCGGACAACCGGGCGATCTGGATCCACAGGTGGTGGTCGAGCTGCGCGGCCAAAGCGAAGCGAGCCCCGGACAGGCGACGCTCTTTCATACCGACAACGTCGGCTTTCAGATCGCCTACCAGCCGCGAATCAAAGGCGCGCTGCGCGTGACCTCGGGTTATCCGGCAGACGCTCCCGCTTCCAAGGATGCGCCGGCGGCGCTTGGCATCGACCCGAGCGGCGCGCTGATCTACGCGCGCGTGGCGGGCGGTCAGCACCCAAGCGGCGACGGCGAGCGCTTGGCCAAGCTGCTCGGCGAGCTCGGTTGTCAGACGATCTTGTTCTTGCCGCGCCCGCTCGCCACGCTGTTCGGTAGCGCGGGCGAGGCCTCGAACGCGCCGGGGCTCGGGGTGAAGTTGGTACGCGCGGCGGGCCCCGGTGCGCGCCGGCTCTTCCCCGACACGCCGATCGTCAAACCGACCAAGTGGGCGCCATTGCAGCAGAAGCGCGTTCGTTACAAAGGTGGGTGATACACGCCTACGTTTGCCTACGTAAGCCCACCACGAGCGGCTGAACGAAGCGTCGGATTTGCTCGCCGCCGCGACCGCGAAGGGCCTTCGGACCTCCGTAAATTCCACCAATACTTCTCGCCAACTCAAAGTCGGGGAGGTATCTTTACGCGACGAAATTTCCCGGTGGGCCCGCAGTAAAGCCCGGACAAGGCCAGTTTGGCCTAAATTCGGACCGCGGGCCGTCGCGGTTCGCTGCATAACAATAGCGAAACGCCACCCACCGGGGTTTCCAAGACCAGCCGCCAGCGCAGGGTCAGAGTAAAAAAGCAGAGAGAGCAGCATCGATGAGCGACAAGGCGAGTTCGGACCTCGACGTGTTTGACGGACTGGCGGCGAAGAAGTCTCGACCCAGCGGACCCGCGCCGGCCCCGCTGCCCAGCAGCCGTGGCCCAGTGCCTCCCCCCTCTGCAACGCGGCAAAAAACGCTGCTCGGTCTGCCCGCGCCCACCAAGCCGGGTGCGCCCCCGCCGCCGCCCTCGCCCAGCAGGCCCCCGGCGCCGCCGCCCCCGCGCAGCAGCATGCCGCCCGCCCCCCCCCTGAAGACGCAGCCGGGCGGATTTCCCCCGCCTCCGCCGCCGCCCAGCATGAGCGGAGCGTCGAAGCCGCCACCCATGCCCGGGACCTCGGCTGCACCGCCGCCTCCGCCGCCGCCTCCGATGGCTGCGCCCAAGGGCAAAGACGAAGACGAAACCACGCCGCTGCCGCAGCTCAAGCCGCCGGGCGTCCCCGCGGTGCCGCCTGCGCCGCCCGCTCCCGGCAAGCCCGCCGCCGCCTCCGGAAAGCCCGGCGTCGACATCGACTGGGATGACGAAGACGAAGCGACGCAGGTCTTCGACAAAGGCGTCGAGGACACGGCGCGTGCACTGCTGCACAGCGCGCCCCCGCCGCCGCCCGCGGCCGGAGCCCCGCCGCCTGCCGCGGGCGCGCCACCACCCGCCGCCCGTGCCGCGTCGCTCGTTGGTAGGCCCCTCAGCGTGCCCCCTCCGTCGGTGCCGAGGGCGCCGTTGCCGCCGCCGCCCAAGACTCAGCCGCTGCCGGCGGCGCCCCATTTCGATCCCCCGCCGCATGCTCACGCGCCTTCGCCGACCATCACGCTGCCGCAACAGCGCAACAGCCGTGGTGGCCTGTGGATGCTGATCGCCGCCGTGGTGGTAGTGGGCGCGGGCGCGGCTGCGTACGCGCTGATGCCCAAGAAGGGCTCGCTGGTCGTGTCCGTTTCCGGCCCCGCCGGCAAAGCCATCGACGGCGTTCAGGTGTACGTCGACGGCTCGCAGCGCTGCGACGCCTCGCCTTGCCAAGTCACCGATTTGCCGCGCGGCGTTCACTTCGTGAAGGTCGCAGCCGCCGGCTACACCACGACGGCCCCCAAAGCCGTCAAGATCAACGCTGGCGAAGAGAGCGCCGAAAACGTCGAGCTGGCGCGCGGCAGCGAAGGCAGCGGGCTCAAGGTCATCGCCGAGGGCGCTGGCCTCAAGCTGTCAGTCGACGGCAAAGACTACGGCCCGCTCCCACAAGAGCTGAAGGACCTGTCTCCCGGCGAGCACATCGTCAAGATCGATGGCGGTGAGCGGTACGAGTCGATGGAGAAGCGCGTCACCGTCGAAGCCGACAAGCTGATGACGCTGGAGCCGAAGCTCAAGGTGAAGAAGGGCTTGGCGACCATCAAGGCCGGCACCAACGCCGACGGCGCCAAGGTGCTGCTGGTTAGCGGCAGCGAGCGCCGCCCGGTGCCGTCGCTGCCGTTGCGCGTCGACATCACCTCCGACAAGCCCTACAGCATCGTCGCGACCAAAAAGGGCTTCAGCGACTTCAAGCAGAACATCGAGTTCGAGGACGGACAGGCCGAGCGCACGTTCGTGGTCGAGCTGGGCGGCTCCAGCAGCGCGCCGGAAGCCATGCCCGAGCCCGACAGCAAGCCCGAGACGCCGTCGACGTCGCACCACACCTCGTCGACCCCGACCCCGACCCCGGCCGCGACCCCCAAGCCCACGCCCGCTGCGGTCGAGAAGCCGAGCGCAGGCTCGGGCAAGGGCTTGCTCAACATCAACTCGATCCCCGTGTCGAACGTCATCCTCGACGGCAAGCCGCTCGGCGCGACGCCGAAGGCCAACATCAGCGTGAGCGTCGGTCCCCACACGGTGATCTTCGTTCACCCCGAGCACGGCCGAAAAGCAAAGTCGGTCGTCATCGAGGCCGGCAAGACGGCAACCGCCGTCGTGCGCTTCCCGTAGAACGCCGATCTATCCCCGCAAACGCTCTCGGATCCGCGCGCGGCTCGCTTGCTCGACGAGTGGCGCGCCCGTAGTTGAGCTATGCTGAAGGCACATGGGCCTTCGGCATAGTGCGACCGGGCGCAACGACAGCGGTTTTGCCCGAGGTTTCACGCTGGTCGAGCTGTTGGTGGTGGTCACCATCACCGGCATCTTGGCGACCATCGGCACCATGCTCGTGCGCAAGCACTTCAAAGACGCGAAGACGACGGAAGCCGCCGCGCTGATTCAAGCCATCCGAGTCGCCGAAGAGTCGCAGCGCGCCGAGAGCGGCGCCTATCAGAACTGTTCGGTCACCGCTGGAACGCCCTGGTACCCGGCGGCGCCGGACGGCACGCAGCACGCTTGGCAGCAGCTGTCTCACCCCGATTGGGACCGCTGGAAGCAACTCGACGTCTCGCGGCCGGAGGGCACGCAGTTCGGCTTCTTGGTGCGCGCCGGCACCCCCGCCAACGCGCTGCCCGTCCCGCTCACGACCGACAAACCGACCTGGCCCACCACGCTGGCCGATCCCTGGTACGTCATCCAAGCCGCCGGTGATCGCGATCGCGACGGCACGCTCTCGCGGTTGTTGGCGGCGAGCTTCAACGGCGAGCTGTACGTAGAGAACGACGGCGAATAGACCGGCGTGCTTGTGCGCCGAGGTGCGCGTTTCTCCGCCTTTTTGCCGTTTTTGGGTCCACCAACACGAAAGAGTGCCCAAAATTGTCACCGCCCAGCCATGCGAGCCTGACGCGAAGACCGCGCAAATTCAGCTATTTCATGAAGTGGCTGACGCTGGCCTGCTAGTTGCTTGGTGGCTGGTCGGTGCGACCCATCGTCCGACGCAGCAGTCGTGGCTTCACGCTCATCGAATTGATGGCGGTGGTGGCCATCGTCGGCATCTTGGCGACGCTCGCGGTCTACGGCGTCCGTAAGTACATCAACTCGTCGAAGGCCAGCGAAGCCGTGCAGATGATCGGCGCGATCAAGGCCGCGCAAGAGACGTACAAGGCCGACACGTTTGCCTACTTGGACGTGAGCGGCTCGCACTCGCTCAATACGTCCACGTTCTACCCGATGACGTCGCCGTCCAACAAAGCTTACGGCTGGGGCGACGTCTCTACGGCTCAGGGTAAAGCTTTCCAAACCTTGGGCGTTAATGCCGACGCACCCGTGCGCTTCGCCTACGGCTGCGCCGCGGGTGACGGCAGCAACTCCATTCCGGCTGCTGGCACGTCGTTCACCGTGGCCAACTGGCCATCGTCGTCGAACGGCGCTCCCTGGTACGTCGTGCGCGCCGTGGGCGATTTGGACGCCGACGGCCTGCAATCCGTCTACGCCAGCGCCAGCTTTACCGGTCAAGTCATCGTCGACAAGGAGGGTGAGTAAATGACTCGCTCGACCGTCGGCGCGGCTTTGCCCCGCAGTCTTTTCGCCACCATCGCTCAACCCCAGGCGTTCGGATCGGGTGGTCCGACGCTACAAGCTCGTAGTTCCACCCGTTAACCGAGGAAGAAACACCATGATCCGTACCATCCAACGCAAACTGAAGAAGAGCCGCGGCTTCACGCTCGTCGAGCTCATGATCGTCGTCGCGATCGTCGGCATCTTGGCCGCGCTCGCCATCTACGGCGTCCGCAAGTACATGGCGAACGCAAAGACGGCAGAAGCCAAGAACTCCCTCGGTCAGATGGCGAAGGACGCCTCGAACGCCTACAACCGCGAAAAGATGGCGGCGGGCGTCCTCGCGGCCGGCGCCTCGACGGGCATTGCCAACACCCTCTGCGGTAGTGCCGCGCTTACCGTGCCCACAGACGTCGCGTTTGTCGCGGGCAAGAAATACCAGTCCAAGCAAAGCGAGTGGGATGGCGACAGCCAGTACGCGGGCTGGGCTTGCTTGAAGTTCTCGATGGCCGAGCCGCAGTACTACATGTACGGCTACGCTGCCTCTGGCACCACGGGCGTCAACGGCGAGACCTTCACGGCAACTGCCAAGGGCAACCTGGACGGCGATTCCGATTTTTCGACGTTCACGCTCGGGGGCAAGATCCAAGACAACTCGATCGCCGTGTCGCCGGTGATCGCCGAGGACAAGCCGGAAGAGTGAGCTCGAGCCCTCTCGGGCTGCGAAGCCCCCGTTCGGCGAAAGCCGGGCGGGGGTTTTCACTTTTGTGCCGCAGCGAGGACTCCTCAGCCCCCCAGCCGTTTCCGAAACGCCCCTTCCCTAGCCGGATCACTGACGTGGCCGAAGTAGAACCTTCGGAACTTCTCGTAGTCCGACTTCACTTCCGCGTCGCTCTTCGTGTTCATGTGTTCGATGTAGCGATCGAGCGTGACGCCGATGTCGGAGAACTTGGCTCCCCTTCGCGCTAGCTCCTGCATCAGGGGGGGATCCCAGTACAGGATCCAGGCCTCGATCGGGCCGAAATGGATTGCTTGCGGCGTCACCACCTTGTCGACGCCGGTGAGCTCGGGGCCGATGGCGGTGAACATGAAGTGAGCTTTGCGCTCTTCGATCAAGTACTTGGGGCTAGCGCGTTTTTCGTGGCCGATGCGGCCGCGTTTGGTGAGCGTTTGGTGGGCGACGCTGCGGTCCGTGAGGCCGGTTTCGGATTCGATGGCGACCTCGACGTCGGCCTCGTACATGATGCGGGCCTCGGTACCGAGAAACGCGACGCGCACTGGGAGGCCTTGGAAGAATTGGCGCAGGAGGCCAGCGTTGGCGATAGAAGTGCTGACCCGCTCGTCGCTGTACACGTCGCGTTCGTCGGCCACGCCATCCAGCCACTCGGAAGCAGAGACGGGACGTGGGGTAACGAGCGGCAGCGCCAACGCGGCGAAGACGAGCTCGAGGTACGCGATGGGGCGCTTGAGCGAGAGGCGATACAGAGCGAGCTCGAGCAGCAGCGCGAGATACGGCGTTACGGGGATGAGTAAGCGAGCAAACATGAAGTCGCCGCCGACGCGAATCACGTAATACGTATAGGCTGCGGCGAACGCGAGCGAGAGGTGCGCGTGCACGCGAATGAATTCAGGCGCAGCCGCCTCGGCTCGCGGAGCGCGGCGCGCTCGAAAGTAGCCGATCACGAAAACGACTGGGGCAACGAATAGCACCCAATACTGGGCGAGGTACGTGCGGAGGTACCGAAGGCCCTGGGTGTGCCAAGCCAAGTACGCCGACTTGGCGTAGTAGGTGTTCGGGAAATAGTCGCCGTAGTACAGCCAACGAAATGCCGTGGTGCCGCCCCAGAAAGCGAAGACCGCGAGCGCGTAAGCGACCAGGACGCGCGGCTTGCGGGGCTTGACGAACAGCAGCGCGGCGCCCGCCACGGCGGCGAACACCATGCCGTCGGGTCGGAGCATGGAAGAGAGGCCGAAGAGCACGCCGCACAGGATCGGCTGGACCTGGCCGCTGAGCACGCTCCGCGCGAGGACGACGTAGCCCAAGAAAACGGTGGCCGTGAACGCCGAGGTTTCGAGGCCGCCCGTAGCGTAGATTTGGCATTCGCGATGCAACGCGACGGCCAAGCATGCGACCGGCAGTGTGTGGCGCGTGACGGCGAGGCTGCGACGCAACTGGAGGTGGAGCGAAAGGAGGAGCAGCAGCACGGCGCCGTAGGCGAGCAAGCTCCAGATGCTGGCCCACGTGTCGGGGGCTACCTTTAAAGCAAGGCCGACGACGCTCCAGAGCGTCCACAGCAGGTTGGTATAGCCCTCGACCCGCTCGCCCTGGTTGTAGACGAGGCCGTGGCCCTCGAGCAGGTTTCTCGCGTAGCGGAAGGAAATGTAGGCGTCATCACAGGTCCAGGCGCTCCAGGCGGCAACGCCAATCCCAACGATGACGGCGAGCCCGCCGATCACGATGGCTGGATCAGATAGCGTGAACTGTTCGGCGTTGCGCTTCACGGAGCACCCGGCGTGACGAACCAGTCGAGGGGGTGGCTGGGCTTGCGCTGCTTTTTGACGGCTTCGGGCAGGTCATTGCTAACGTCAGCCACGAATTTCCGGGCTCGCTCGGGTCCGAGCGCGGCCACCGCCGTACGCAGGGCCTCGTCCTCGAGGCCGGCGGCAGTCAGCAGGTGGACGTAGAGCGAGCCGACGCGGGGATCGTCGGGATGCGCCGCGACCTCGGGGCGCAAGACGCGCAAAGCCCGCAGGTAAGCGCCGAGCTCAAGGTACGCCTCGGCGCGCAGGCGGGGCGCGTCTGTCGGGGACTGGGCGGCGCGAACGAAGAGTCGCTCCGCGCGCGCGAGACGAGAACGCAGCGACGGCGGAAGCTTTTCGGAGGGCGACTGCGGCGACGCGGCAGCTATCAAGTCGCACCAGTGGCGAGCCTTGGCGAACATGCCGAGCCGCGCAAAGGTTAGCGCGACGTTCGGCGCGTTAGGTAGCTTGTCGACCGAATCTTCACGCACGTTGGCCAGTAGCACGCGGGCGCGCGCGTCTTCGCCCAGGCGCGTAGCGAGGAAGGCGGCCTCGGCTGGAAGGATCGAGCGATTGTTGCCGGTGAGCGCGTTTTTCTGCCCCTTGGCATCCAAACGGCGCCCCACCTGCAACCCCCCAACCCGGCCGCGCCAAGGCGGAGGCTCCTCACGCAAGATCGCGTCGAGCTCGTCGAACAAGTGCTGTAGCTCGTCCACCGCGCCGTCGGAGGTGCGACTACCCTGCAAACTCAGGAGGCGCAGGTAGATCTGGTATTGCAGCCCCTCCGGCAGCAAGAGCGCGTACTTTTTGGCATCTGGCTTGGTCGCTTCCAGAAAAAAGGCGACCGCTTGATCGATGTCGCCTTCGCGCGCGCGCACCTCCGCGAGCGTCTTGAGCATCAATGGGTTGTGCGGGTTGAGCTCGAGCTCGCGCGTTACCATCGCATTTTGGTCGCGGTAGTCGTAGGTGCGTAGCAGGTTGACGGCGAGGTACGCCACGAACAGTCCCCCGAGCGCCAACAACACCGAACGCTGCTGGAGCGCGCGGGCCATTGGCTCGCCGTAGAGCACGCCCATCGCCGCGAAGAACAGCAGCAGCGGCAGGTACAAGAAGTGATCGGAGGTCGTAACGAAGATGCCCGTATACGTGAAGTTGAGTAGCGGCCCGAACGCCGCCACGACGCCCGCCAGCAGCGCCGCCGCTGCCCTACTCCGTCGCCAAGCCCGCACGACCAGCGTTGCGTAGGCGACCATGATGACGACGCCGAGGACGACCGCGTAAGTCGGGTAGACGTAGTCGTGGCCGTCCCAGGCGAGTGGGCGGTGAAAGAAAGTCTGCGGCCAGGGGAACAACAAGCGTTCCAAGTAGGCGTACACGGTGAGGAAGCCGTACCGCAGCGTGACGGTAGTTTCGCGCGCCAGGCCCCACACCGGAAAGACCAGAGTGCGAAGCAGGACATAGACCGCGGCAAGCACCGCATGTGCCCAGATGCCCAGCTTGAAACGGCGTTTTTCCGACTCCGAAGTCGACTGCGCGTAGTCGACGTAGAGCAAGAGCGGCAAACTAGCAGCCGATTCCTTGGACAGCAGCGCGAGCACGAAGCAGGTCAACGAAAGACCCAAGCTCCGCCAGCCGTGGCGCGCGTCGCGCGCTGCGCGGTACGAAAGCTCCAACGACAGGAGCATGAACAGCGCCATCATCACGTCGGTCCGGCCCGCTATCCACACCACGCTCTCGGTGCGCGAGGGGTGGAGCGCGAAAAGCAGCCCGCCCAGCACGGCCACCGCCTGGTTCCGCGTCCAACGCTTCAGCTGCAGAACCGCCAAGTAGGTAGTTGCAGCGTGCGCCAGCACGTTGAACAGATGAAAAAACCAGGGCCTACCCTGGGAAACGAGCCAGTCGAACAGGTACGAAACCGTCACGAGCGGCCGGTAGTAATTGACGCCGTCGTCGGTCCTAGGCCCCTCGTCTAGCTCCCAAAAGAAGTGCGTGAAGGCGTGACCGAAGTGTTCGAGACCGTGCACGTAACGGTTGTCACGAATCAGGATGACGTCGTCGTACACAAAGCCCATCGCCAAGCTGGGCAAGAAGCAGATGAACGTCAGCAGCGCGACTTCCAGCGCCGGAAAGGCCAGTCCGCGCGGGGCCGTCTGGCGTGCCGGTCGTTCCAAGCTCATGGAGCTTCGATCTTAGTAGCCATTCAGGCCAAGATCGCAGAAGAAACGCCGCCTACGAGGCTGGTGTTTTTCAAACACCAACCTCCTAGTTCTTGTCCTGGGGGCGGAGGCACGCGCCTCCTCCCCTCAGAAAGCAAAGCTTTTTGAGCCTCCCCTCCACCCGGCGGCTCCGCCGATTTAGACAGCTGGTGTTTCACACCAGCCTCGCAGCGGCGCTACGCGCACCCTACTTGCTGGGCCGCCATTTCCCCGCTACGGATGGGCCTTCGATGCGTGCGCTCGCCCCCGTTGAAGCCGCCCTGCTGTTCGCCATCGGCGGCTCGCTGTGCGCCGTGACCATCCCCGCCTTCTTGAAGAACCTGCACGCCTCCCGCATGAGCGAGGCGCTGGAAGGGCTGGAGCAGATCGCGGTGCGGGCCAGCGTGCTCTCGGACTCCGCGCCCATCACGGCCGCGTTTCCGGCCAGCTGTCCCCTCACCCCCGCCAGCGTGCCGCGCGCGAGCTTGGTCGTGGATCCGCCGCACACCTGGGATCACCCGACCTGGCGGCTGCTCGGTTTCGAGCTGACGACTCCCCACGCTTACTCGTTCCAGTTCGATTCACAGAATGGGCCCGGTGGCTCGCACTTCACCGCCGAAGCCCACGGTGATTTGGACGGGGACGGCGTCGTCAGCACCTTTCGCACCGGCGGCTCCGTCCAACAAGGGCAAGCTTCCAAGCGCGAGATCTTGGAGGTGAGTCGTGAAGTGGAGTAGCGCCGACTGGCGCGCGGTTGCGGCTCTGGGCCTCGGTTTGCTGCTGATCGCGGGGGGCCGCGCCCAGCTCGCGGAAGACTATCGACGCATCACCGCCAAGCACGACGTGTATCTGCTGCCGCCGCCGGCGCGAACGCGCGCGCTCAGCTTGGGCTACCACTCGGCCGCCGCCGATCTGATTTACGGACACGTGCTGGTGAGCGCCGGCATTCACTTGAGCGAAAAGCGGCTATTCGAGTTTGCCGATCTCTACCTCGAGACCATCAACGAGCTCGACCCGAAGTTTCGTGATCCCTATCGCTATTCGGACGCTCTCCTTACGCTGCAGTCAGTCGCGGTGCCGCAAGACATGTACCGCAAAGCTCGACGGCTCTTGCTGCGCGGCACGCGCGAATTCCCGGACGATCAGGCCCTGTGGGCGTCCGCAGGCCAATTTTTGGCCTATTTGGCGCCGGGGCAACTCCAAAACTCGGCCGAAGCCGAAGAGTTTCGGCAAGAGGGCGCGAGGCTGCTGGCGCGCGCGTGTGAGCTGATTGGCTCGAACGAGAGAATTCCCTATCACTGCGTCACGGCGGCGGGCTTGTACAACGAAGCCGGCAAGAAGGCCGCGTCGCAAGCCGTGCTGCAAAAGCTGCTGGTCGTCAGCGACGATCCGGAAATCCAAGCCACCGCGCGCGCACAGCTCGCGGCGATGGGTGTGCAAGCGCACGGGCAGCGTCTCGAGCAGCTGCGGCGCGAAGACTTGCCATTCGTGTCGCACAACGGGCTGGCCGCGCTCGGGCCCCGCTTCGATCCAGCGGCATGCGCGGGTAAGAGGGACCGCGGCCCGGACGATCCCTGCGCCACCACGTTTCGCGATCGTCTCGCCGAGCCCAGCTGGGGCGAGTGACGGCCGTGCCTGGCCACGAGGTGGCTCGGGAGCACGAGGGCGAACGCTCACGAGTATGCGCTTGGCGAAGGTTCGCGAAGATCGGCCGGGAGCGGCGCTGAGCGAAGCCCTGGAATCCAGGAAAACCAGGTGTCGGGCAAGAACGCGAGCACGGCCGCGCTCATCATGAATTGCCACATGCCGACGTCGGCCAACAGCTCGATGCCGAGGTGCAGCGCGATCAGGCCGAGGGCGCACCAGCGCCGGGTGATGCGCAGCGGCAACAGCAAGGTCGCGGCCGGCTCCAGCACGAGCGCGTAATACGTGGCGGCGGCGAGCAGGGGCTGCAGCGCCTGCCAGTCCCAACCCCAGCGACCAAAGCGCGTGTCGGCTACGGCATGCAACACCGTTTCGCCATGGAGCCAGGCATGGGCGGTCAGGCGCGGCCAGCCCGCCGTCGCATACATGGCGAGCACGTGGACCTGCAGCACGCGGAGCGCCCAGGGAGTGACCGACCACGATCCGACAACGCTCGGATCTTTGCGCTGGCGCCGCCAAGCGTCGACGGACCAAGCCTGCCCCGACGGCGCCAACGCCAGATAGACCACGAAAGCGGGGTAAAGCTGGGCCCAGCCCATGGTCAGATGCGGCTGGTGAGCGGCAAAAACCACGTGCAGCGCCGCCAGCACGAGCCCCGCGGGACGGGTCAGCAGTCCCAGCGCAAAACACGTGGCGCTGACCAGCAGCCCCAACCAGAGGCCCCAGACCACGCCTGGCTGAGCGACGTAGCGCAACAGCTCGTAGTGCTCGAAGCCTTCGGTCACGGCGATTGGAAAGCTCGGCCAGCGCGCGGCCGTGTCGTGACCGCCGACGCCACTCGGTCCGAAAAATACCTGTAGATAAGGCACCAGCCGCAGATAGTAAAAGATCGCGATCAGGCCGAAGGCGGCGCGCATCACGAACAGCCCGCGGAAGCGGATCGGCTCGTAGAAAAATTCTTCCAACTTGCTCACGGCCGGCGGATTTCCCAGCTGGGTTGCCGGCAATCACGGCGCCCGCCCATGGTGACGACACCGGTGCTGCCGTCGTCGAGATTCAGGCCGATATAAAGGGTGTCGATGTTCACGGTGCGAACGTGGGCGCGCTCTGCGGCGGGTACGTGGCAGTAGTAATCGCTGAATAGAAACAGCGGTTGCATCGGCTCCAACACCAGGCTCCGCCGGTGACCGAGATTCAAGTCCACGAGGGGACCAAGCAAGCTTTTGACCTGAAAAACCTGAAAAGGATCGCGCAAGGGCTCGATGCGTCGCCGTCGACAGCGCTCGAGATCATCGAACAACACGACCTTCGTATCCCCTTCGCCCATGACCCGGAAACAAGCCATGTGGGGGATCGCGCGCGCCTTGCTACGCCCCGGAAAGACCTCCAGCCCCGGCGTGACGCCGACGAAATGTAGCAACAGCTCCGCCGTCGACTCGAGCGGCCGGAGCGCGCGGAGCGGCCCGAGCACCACCGGTAGGCTGGAAACCAAGAGCAAACCGCAGTACAGAATCAAGCCCGAAAGACCGAGCAATCGGCGAAAGCGGGCGCGGCTCACCAGCACCCCTCACCGTATACCATGCGCGTCGGGCGACGGAACCCGGCGCTGGACGATCACGTACCCGCTCAACCCGGTTGGCCAAGTCCCCGCGAGCTCGCTGGGAGCGACTACCTCGTAGCCTCGCTGCAGCGTTGGCAGGAGGCGGGCGAAGGTCGGATTCACGCGCAGCGAGCTCGCCGACAAGAACAGCCCGTCGTAGTACCCGTTGCGGACGCGCGCTTCGAACGTCTCCGCCTCCGGGCGTCCTGCGAGCGCCAGCTCCCCGACGGTGGCCGGCGAAGTATCGGGAACGCGTGACCAGCCCGCGTCCAGGTATGCGGTCGTGCTCGCCGACAGGACCTTTTGCCTCGCGAGGGCGCTTCGTTCGAGCCAGCGAACCGCGCTTTGGTGCATTTCGACCAACTCCGCGCGCGCTCGACCCAGCCGCGGCGGGGCGTGCGGCGTGAGGAGGGCCAGCAGCGCGGCCAGCAGCGGGTACAGCGTGCTCGGCAAGGAGCATTCCGGTGACGCTACCGCCTCCGCACCGTCTGCGAGCGCGAGCAGCAGGGCGAGCGAGCCACCGAGCGCGAACGGCAGCAGGCTGTTGTCCCGGCCGCCATGCTTGGCGTACGCCACGAGCGACGTGAGCCCGATGCCGAACGTCAGCAACAGGACGCGACGCGCAGAGCGCCCCGCCGACGCTTGCGGGGTGGCGCGCCACCGCAAAGTGCACACGATCAGCGCGACGAAAAAGCACAACAGCGGCGGTGTCCCCCAAACCGCGCGTGTCCGGTCCACATCGAAAGGATGCGAGGCCTGTAGGCCAATGGCGTAAGCGCTGAAATTCCCCAGCGTAGCGTCGAACAACGGCACGGTGAGCAATGCGACGGCGCCCGCCGCTGCCAGCGCGGCCACGCGCTTCCAATCGCGTTCGAACAGATAGATCGAGCCGAGCCCGAGGCCGATGCCGGCGCCGGTCAGCTTCACCATCGTCATGAGAGCGGGCAGCACGAGCAGGAGCGCGAGCCGCGCGCCCCGCGGCGGTTCCTCCTTCGCGACGAGCCAGAAGGCCCCGCACAGGCCGAGCATGAGCAGATGATCGGGATGCAAGTGGGGCGAAAGCAAGGTCGTCTGCATCAGGCCGGCGCACGCCGCGAACAGGACCAGCCAACGGCTCTGCGTCTTACCGAGGAAGCGCGTGAGCACGACCGTGAGGCACGAGGCCCCGAGCAGCTGCCACGACACGCCGAGCAGTCGGTGCGCGACCAACGACAGCTCGAGCCCCAGGGGGCGCAACAATCCGTATTGCAGGTGCTCGAGCGCGGGAGAATACGAGTAGCTGTTCAGCCGCGAAAAAGGCCCATAAAACACTTCGCCGGCGCGGAGTTTCCACAGGTTGAGCAAGATCGGCGGCTCCGACCAAATCAACAAGTCGGTGCGCAACGTGAGGATGCTGAGCAGCCAAACCAAGCGTGGCCCCAGCACGAGCCCTCCCGCTATCAGCGCGAGCCCGTTCAGCCAACGGGAGCGCCGGACGAGCTCGAGCGGCACGCCTCCGCACAGGAAAGCCAAGCCGCAGGCGAGCCATTGGGCGAACCGCCCGAGTGACGCGAAATCGAGCCGCCAGTCTCCGAGCTCCGTCAGCAAGAGCTTCTTACCGGCCGCGCTCAGGCAGGCAATGACGAGCCCGAGCACGAACGGCGCGAGCACTCCGAGCCCCAGCCCGAGCGCGACCGCGCGGGGCCGAAACCAACGCTGAAGCACCCCACCGCCGAGCACCAGGGTCGCCGCCATGCTCGTTTGCAGCCACAGCTCGGGGCGAACCAACGCCAAAGCGCACAGCGCGCAGCCGCTGACGGTGGCCCCGAGCAGCTCGAGCGAACGCCCAGGCCAGCGTCCCGCTACCACCGTCGCAAACGGCAATCCCGCCAGCGCCAAAAGTGCCAAACGGCTCGTGCCCCCTGGCGGCAATACCTGACGCAGCAAACAGAGTCCGAGCAAAAGCAGCGCCAGTTGCGCTCGGCTCCAGCTCATGGGGCCGCGCCCATGGGCGGAATGCTTGCCTCGATGTGGCGAGCCAGCGCTTCGGACAGCTCGAGCGGGGCGACCACACCGCTCAGCGCCCGGGGTGGCAGCGTGAGATCGCCCGTCTTGACCAGTATGTCCGACTGTTGGCGGCCGTCGTGCCAAAGGCGCAGTTGGCTGTTGGTCACGGCCATTTCGTCGAGCGTTAGCTGCCCCTGCGGGTCGACGCGAAATAGATCGCTGATGACCGGGGCGTTACCGCGCCGGCCTCGCAGGCTACGACCGTCGAGGCCCGCCGGTTCCGGCATCTGAGCGAGCTCGAGGATGGTCGGCGCCAAATCGATCAAGCTGGCGGGGCTGCCGTTGACACCCGGTTGCCAGCCTGGTGCGCGCACCAAAAGCGGAATGTGGATGGCATCCTCCCATAGACCGACGCCGTGAAGCTGAAAGCCGTTGATGAAGCTTTCGCCATGATCGGCCGTAAAGATCAGGGCGGTCTTGGGCCGCGACTCGAGGGCGCTTAGGACGCGTCCGAGCTCGTGATCCATCGAGGCGACCTCGTGATCATACTTGTCGACGAGGGAGGAGCCGAAATGGGGCGCGGAGGGGTGCTCCGTTTGAGGCTCGTGAGGCTCGAACAAATGGATCCAAAGGAAGAACGGCGACGGCAGGTGCTCCAGCTCCTGAAGCGCCAGATCGACGGTGCCGACGTCTTCGATCCCGGTTTGGGTCGAAAAGTGCTCCCAGCCGCGCGAAAACGAGCGACTGAACATTGGCTTCACCGGGCTACTTGCGACCGCGACGGTGTGATAGCCCCGGTGCTGCAGGGCGAGCGGGAGCCACCACGGTGGGTCTTCAGCCGGCAACGTCAGAGTCACGACGGCGTGCTCGTCGCCATCGAATCGATAGGGCTCGTCCAACAGGCGTTCGTGATTCGTCCAAACGAGCGGGCGCCAGCGCAAGCGCCGCGGATACACGCCGGAGAACAGCGAAGATACGGCCAGACACGTCCAACCACCGCTGGTGTAGGTGTGCTCGTAGCGCACGGCGCTCTTGGCGAGCTCAGCCAAATTCGGCGTCGTGTTTCTTTGGTAGCCGTAGGGCGTCGTGTGGTCGGCTCGCAGCGCGTCGACCGTGATCAAGACAATGTCGAGCGCTCCTTCCGCGGGCGGCAAGGGCGTGCTCGCGAGCGGAGTAGGCGGAGGCATCAGCGGAGCGTCACCATAGCGGCAGTTGTCGTCGACGCCATTGCCTGGCAACTCGCGGGCACCGGGCGAAACCTTGGCGTCGAAGGGCGCGCAGTCTCCGCCGCCAAACCAAGCGGAGAAACCATCGCGGTCGAAATCGGACAATGAGCGCCCGAGGTTGACCCAAAGTTCGGCGTGTGGAACTCGCGCGAGACTGCTCCAGGTGCTGGCGCCGACGAACGGGAGGCTGCCGAGGGCGAGCGCTCCCCATACCGCCGTGGCCCATGCAAGGACACGCTGCCCCGGCTCCCGCAAGAGTCGTGTCGCGGCGAGCATGCCGACCGTGGCGCTCAACCAGGCCCCAAAAAAACAGCCTTGGCGAGCGGAGGGATAGATCCGAAGCCACCCTTGCGTCGCTTCGTAGACGGCGAACGCCAAGGCCAAGAGCAATAGGCCGGCCGCGAATGCCGCATTTTTGAGCCATTCCCACCGGCGAGGGGCGGCTTTGTGGAGCGGCCGCTGCCCCGTCCAGTGCAGCAAGGCCCCGACGAGCGCGCCGGCGACGAGCGCGCCGAGTAGCGCGCCGGCGGCCATCGTGGCGTGCGGTCCGTGCAGCTTGGTCCAGGCACCGAGCGGCAAGGCGAACACGAGCAAGGCCGAGAGCGCGCCGAGCAACAGATACGACGGCAGGCGCAGCGGCCGGGGGAGCAGGCCTAGCCCGCGATGTAGCCCGTAAATGGCTAACCCACCGGCGCTGCCCAAGACCGCCGTGAGCGTCATCAGTGCGAGGGGCTCGACACTGGGCGACAGCACCGCCGCCACCGAGCACGCGCCGAGCAGGCCCGCCTGAGCGAGCTCCTGCAAGCGGGGCGCTTTGCCGAGCGAAGCCGCGCCAGCTTTCGAGCTACTCAGCGCTCGTCCCCTTCGCTGTCTTCGTCGTCGGACAGGCCTTGCTTCTGCAGTCGATAGCGCAGTGAACGGAACGTGACCCCGAGCAGCTCGGCCGCGCGCTTGCGCACGCCTCCGGTGCGCTCCAGCGCCGCCAGCAGCAGGCGCCGTTCGGCTTCGTTGAGCACGTCGTCGAGGTTGAGGCCTCCGGGCGGCAAATCGAGCAAGCTTTGCGCCGGCGCGCTGGCGTGTCCGCTGATGGATTCCGGCAGGTCCCCCAGGCCAATCACGCGCGAGCCGGACAGCGCCACTGCGCGCTCGATCACGTTTTCGAGCTCGCGCACGTTGCCCGGGTAACGGTAGGCCGTGAGCGCGCGCAGGCCATCCGGCGTGAAGCCGACGACCTCTTTGCCCATCTCGGCCGCAAAGCGTTGAATGAAGCGCTCGGCCAAGAGCGGAATGTCCTCCAGCCGATCGCGTAGCGGTGGCAACGTGAGGCGGATCACGTTCAGGCGGTAGTACAGATCTTGCCGGAATTTGCCGCTGGCGACGTCGGCCTCGACGTCGCGGTTGGTGGCGGCCAGCACGCGCACGTCGACCGGTATTTCTTGCGCGGCGCCGACCGGCCGCACGCTGCGCTCTTGCAACACGCGAAGTAGCTTCACCTGCAAGCTGAGAGGCAGCTCCCCCACTTCGTCGAGCAGCACCGTGCCGCCGTCGGCTTCGCGAAAGATGCCGAGGTTCTTGCTGGAGGCGCCGGTAAAAGCGCCCTTTTCATGGCCGAACAGCTCGCTCTCCATCAGCGCTTCCGGCAAAGCGCCGCAGTTGACGACCAAGAACGGCCCCGCTGCCCGCTCCGAGCGATCGTGGATGGCGCGCGCGACTCGTTCTTTGCCGGTTCCGCTCTCGCCGGTGATGAGCACCGTGGTCTTGGCGGCGGCGATGCGCGTCGCCAGCTCCAGCACTTTTCGCATGGCCAGGCTCTTGCCCAGCACCTCGGTCGACGAGATGCGCGAGATCTGCGCCTTCAAGCGCTGGTTTTCGACGACGATGGCCTGCTTTTCGATGGCCTTGCCGACGAGCGCGGCCAGCTCCGCCGCCTCGAAAGGCTTGGCCACGAAGTCGTAGGCGCCCGAGCGCATCGCCGCCAACGCGTTTTCGATCGTCGAGTGGGCGGTCACGAGGATCACCTCGGTGGAGGCGTTGCGCCCTTTGGCCGCCGCCAGCACGTCCAGGCCCGAGCCGTCGGGCATCGACAAGTCGCTGACGATGGCGGGAAATGGCTGCGGCGCGCTGGCAATCGCGTCCAGGGCAGCCTTGCACCCCGGCGCGCTGACCACGGAATAGCCTTCGCGCCGGAAGAGGATCTCCAGCATTTGGCGTAAACCGGGCTCGTCTTCGACGAGCAAGAGCTTCACCGGCGGCGGAACGATGGAAGTCACGACAGCAATGTCAGAGTAGTGCGGGGCGCGCCGCGCCTGCTAGGCTTTTGGCGGGCAACGCCGTTGCCCGGCCTTTCTTCAGATGCGCGTTTTCGCTGTTTTCGCCCTTGCTCGTAACCTCGCTCTTGGCGTGGCCTTGGCTACGAGCTGCGTGCTCGGGGTCGCTTGCAGCACGGAGGCCCAGCCGGACCTGCCCGCGGGCGCGGGCGGCAGCGGCTTCGCTGGTCAGCCCAGCCTGGAAGACCAGCCAACGTCGATCGAATTCGAGTCGGCAGACCAGGAGTCCGTGCGAGTGCTGGTCGCCCGTGAGCAAACCGTGCTGCGTGTGCGCGCGTTGCCGGCAAAGGTCTACCACCTGCGCTTTGCGCTCCCCACCGCGGGGGGTGATCCGCTCGACGCCGTGCTCGACCAAGCGGAAGCGGACACCGGCCCCGACGGCATCGCCACCGTGCGGCTCACCGCCCCCAGCGCGCCGACGACGTTCGCCGTGCGCGCCAGCAGCGGAGGTCGCTCCGCTTCACTGGCGGTAGCAGTGAAAGACACCGGCTTTGCCACGTTACAGGTCCAGCCCTTGTACGCCGGTTTCCGTCCCATCACTACCTGGGTCGCCAGCGCCTACACCGGAAAAAGTTGCGCCGAGCTGTCCGGCATTCCGCCCGCAGACGGCCCGCTGCAGACCCTACCCGCCTCCGCCGTCGCCGCTCCCCAGCTGAGCAACGTGCCGGCCGGAACGCGGCTGGCGGTGACGCTGCGCTCCGGACATTTCGTCGGCGGTTGCGCTTCGGTGGAAAAGGTTGCGCCCGGCCCTGCCGATCAACCCGTGGTCGTACAGGTCACGGTCCTCGACCGCCCCATCGACCTCGGCGCTTCGCCGCTGGCCGTTTCGTTCAGCGCCAACGCCGACGACTCCACGTGGACGACGCTGCTGGAAAGCAGCGCCAGCGCGGCGCTCCAGGCGCTGCCCGGCACCAGCACCGACGACGTCGACGCCCTGCTGGACGCGATGCGCGAGTCCAGCGGCGATTCGCGTCAGCTCTTCGAAACCACGCGCAAAGCCGAAAATTGGGACAACCTCGTGCGGCTCCAGTGGGGTGCGGCGGCGGCCACCAAGCTGCGCGACATTTGCCGGGGCTGGTTGGCGGCGGGTCGCCAAACGTTCGCCGCGAGCGATCACTTGTTCACCGGCGCGCTCGCGCCAATCGTACAACCTGACGATCCGCTCGATCAGCGTCACGCAGACTTCACGCTGCTGTCCGTGGGCGGCCTGGACGGTGCCGCTAGCGGCTTCGTCGACCGCGCGCAGGTATCGTGGAGCGCCAGCCCCGACGACACGCTGGTGCTCGCCACCGATCTGTACTTCGTCGAATCGCGCTTCGCGGAGGCGCTCGGAGAAGCGGCGGCCCTGATCGCGCAAGAGGGTACCGAAGCCACCAGCGCCGGCGCCCTACTGAGCGAAGTGTTGGATTGCCCGGCGTTGGGCGACGCACTGGCGGCGGCCGGTGCCGATACCGACCTTGGCTACGCCGATTGTGACGCCGGTTGCATCACCGACCTTTGCCGAAAAGCGGCGGCGACCATCTGGCAGCGCGGCGGCGACGCCAGCGGCTTGACCCCTGCGCGGCTGAGCATCACCGCCACGGGATCCGCGCGCGTCGGCGACGCGGCCGAGGTGGTCGGCGTGAGCGGTAGCTGGCTCGGAGAGCTCAGCGCCGACGGCACCAGCGAAACGACCAGCGGCGTCGTCACCGGCGTCGTTCCCGCTACGCCCTGAGAGCGTGGCTCAGCTGGCGTCGCGCAACGCGCGCCGCAGATCGAGCACGAAGGCGTAGGCCAATAGCCCCGCTTCGACCGAAAGCAGGGTGCCGGCCCGCGCTTCTCGCACGAGGGAGCGGAATTTCAGATAGCGACGCGGCTCGATGCCCAACAGGAGTGCCACCAGGGCGGGGTCTCGCGGAGCGTCGTGGGCAGAGCCGGCCAAGGCGGCTCCACTCGCTAGCGCTCGCGCGACCAGCTGGTCCATCGCGGCGAGGGCGGCGGCCGGATCACCGAGCGCCAAGGCCGATTCGACCACCTGCACGACGCCTTGCTCAGCGCTCGAAAACAGCGAGCTGAAGCTGAATGCAGCGGGCCCCGGCGCAGGTGCGGGCGGACGCGTGCTGAGCGCGGGCGCGTGAGCGAGCGGCGGCTCGCTGGTGGCGCGACGCGTGCTCGGCCCGCCACCGCCACTGGCACCACCACTGATGGCCGGCAACGTCACGTGCACCGGCGCGATCGGAGGCGCCTCGAAGTTGAGCACTTGCTTGGGCTCGCTGTCGGCACGCGCGTCTTCGCCGGTCACGGCCCGCGCCGCCGCCTCCCCGATGTCGGTCTCGGGCATTTCGGACAGACGCATCACGCCGCTGGGCGTGCGGATGGTCATGCGGGTTTCGAACACCGGCTCGCCGGTCACGCTTTCGGCGCGGCGCAGGGCCTCGACCAGGCCGCCTTCGGGCACTTCCAGGGACGCGCGCTCCATCGCGCGCGACTCGGGCACGCGGCGATCGAAGTCGTCCATCACCGCGCGCGTGATGGCCTCCAGGGATTCGTAGACGCCCTCCCCGCTGGTAGCGGTTGTGGCAAATGAAGGCGCGGAGTGCCGGTTGAGCTGCCGCTCGAGCTCGTCGATCGGCATCACGTCGTAGAGGTCGCGCTTGTTGTACTGCACGACGTGAGGCACCTCGGACAACGACTTGCCGTGCGCCGCCAGGTTGTCCTTCAGGTTCTCGAGTGTCTCGAGGTTGGCGTCCTCGCGCGCGCGCTGCGAGTCGAACACCATCACGATGCCGTCGACCCCCGTCAGCACCAACTTGCGGGTCGCGTTGTAGTGCACTTGGCCCGGCACCGTGAACAGCTGCAGCCGCACGCCCATGCCGCGCACGTGCGGCACCCGGATCGGCAAAAAGTCGAAATAGAGCGTGCGGTCGACGGGCGTCGCCAGGCTCACCATTTTGCCCCGGTGCTCGGGCTTGGCGGTGGCGTGAATGTGCTGGAGCGTGGTCGTCTTGCCACCGAGCCCAGGTCCGTAATAGACGACCTTGAAGACGAGCTCCCGCGCGAGCGGATTGACGACGGGCATGAGAGAGAGCCTGGAGCCTACCCCGAATTTAGCCGCTAACGCTCGCCTCTTTCAGCCGCCTCGACCTCCATCTGCCGGACCTGTTTCCCGAGGGGAGAACGGACGGACAAAATGATGGACGCGACCGCGGCCAGAGCCCCGAGGCCGGCCAGCGCGGAGACGAGCCCATCGCGTCGCCGCGGTTGCTTCTCGAGCTCTAGCAGCAGGCCCAGCACCAGACCCGCGACGAAACCGCCCACGTGCGCGGCGTTGTCGACGTTCGGGAACATGTAGCCGAGCATGAACGCCATGATCAGGTTCGACGTGAAGACGCGCTGCCACCCTGGATTGCGACGGATGATCAGGGCGCCGATGAACGCGCCGAGCAGGCCGAAAATGGCGCCGCTGGCGCCTACCGAGCGCGCCAGCTCGCCGCGCCACCACACCGTTGCGCAAAACCCCAGCGCACCGCAGACGAGGTAGAGAAGCAGGAAACGCGCGCTACGAAAATGCGGCTCCAGCGCCCGCCCCAGGTTGATCAAGCTCAGCATGTTCATGCCGATGTGCAGCAGGTTTCCGTGCAAAAACACGGCCGACAGCACTCGCCAGGGTTCGCTGTCGATGAAGGGAGGCCCCAGCAAGGCGCCGAAGCGAATGGAGGTGGAGGTGCGAAAGCCCCACAGCACGTCCACGGGCCCCCGGCCCGAGGCCGCATCGGTGGCCATCATCAGCCCGTAAACGACGATGCAAAGGCCAGCCAGCAACTTGGTCGCCGGTAACCCGTCCTCCGAAAAATCGGTCAAGAAGCCCAGCGCCGAGCTGGCCAACGGCCCCGGCAGGCGTTTGCCGCAATTGTAGCAGGCCTTGTCGCCAGCCGAATTCAAGCGGCCGCAGGCGGGGCAGACGCGGGAGCCATGAGCCATGGCCCGCCCGGGTAGCCTGGCGGGGCGCCTGGCGCAAATTCATGAGCCCACCGCGCGAGCCGCAAAAAACCGGACGGCGGCCCGCTCAGCCGTAAGGAGCGCCGGCGCCGCGCGTTGTGTCCCTGTGCGCGGCATTCGCCCCGGGCCGAGCCCATCGCCCTTCCCCGACGAGTTCCTGGTAGAACGCAGGGCTCAGTGTCAGCCGATGGGCCCACCCGACCGCCGCTCGGCAGCGGCCTTCCGGACAGCGCCGAGCTGGCGTTGGAGCAGGCGCTGTGCGAGCGCGCCAAGAACGGCGACCGCGCCGCGCTCGGGCAGTTGCTGCGCCAGCACGGCCCGAGGCTGTTTCGGGCCGTGCTCTTGCCGCGGCTCGGCTCCAAGGCAGCGGCCGAGGAGGCGCTGTCGGTGACGTACCTCAAGGTCGTGGAGCGCTTCGAGCAGTTCTCCTGGCAGTCGGTGGGCGTGTACCCGTGGCTGCGCGTGGTCGCGCTGCGCGTCGCGCTCGATCAGCTGCGCGCCCGCAAACGGGAGACCGTCTTTCAGCCCGAGGACCTGGAGCGCGAAATCGACCAGGGCGAGCGCGACGCTCGCGATGCCGTGCAAAGCGAGGCTCACGACTTGGCGGTCGCCAAGCAGCGCGTGGTCGACTTGGTGGGGCGGCTACATCCGCGCTACGGGCGCGCGCTCACCCTGCGCGTGATCGAAGAGCGTTCCCGCGAAGAATGCGCGGCAAAGCTGGAAGTTTCGACGGCAACGTTCGATGTGGTGTTGCACCGGGCGGTCGCTGCGCTCAAAAAGGAGCTGGCACGTGAGCCAAGCTGACGAAGAAGACTCGCTCCTACCTCCTCACGAGGAGGCCGAGTTGCTGCAGGCGCTCGACGCCGCGCTGCGCCCGGCAGAGCTCGACCGCAGCGTGAACGAGCGCTTGTTGGAGATGGCGCTCGAAGACCCGCTCGCGCCCCCGAGCGAAGCAGAGCTGATCGAATCGGCGCGCTTGCGGGACGCGCTGGACGACGGGTCGCAAGCGCACGCAGACGCGCACCTGCTGCGCGCCTTGGCCGCGCCGTTCGCGTCCGAGGCAACCGACGGCGACGACACCGGCGCCGTCGAGCGCGCGCTCGGCTCCGCCCTCACCCCAACGCCGCCCGTCCCCGCCCCGCCCCGTCGCAACGTGGTGTACGCCATCTTCGGCGCCGGCAGCGCCGTGTTGGCGGCGGCAGCCGCGGTGGCGTTGTCCGTCGGCACCTCTCGCGAAGCCGCCCCCTCGGCCCAAGCGAGCGCGTACGTCGCGCCTCACAGCACCGCGCCCTTGTTCGCCGAGCGCTTCGAGACCGGCGACACGACGGCGCGCATGGATCTCATCGCCAGCGCCCGCAGCCGAGATTTGCGCAACAACCGCTACGCGGCCTGGGGTGTGCGATGAGAGCGCTCGGCTGGCTCTTGCTGCTCGCCTTGGCGTTGGGGGGCTGCTCGCGCCAAGAACCGCGGGACGATTGTCAGTCGTCGGGGCGCGTGGTGGATCCCGTGCTGCTCGCGTTTTTGAGCCGGGCCCGCAGCGCGCACCATTTGGCCGATCAATACGAAGCCAAGAGCGACCGCCCCGCGGCTTTGCGCGCGCTCGAAGGCCTCGTCTCGGGGGGCGTACCGCCCGGTACCGCGCCCGAGGTGGACGAGGTCCTCGCCGACACGCGGGCGCGCATGGCTGACCTGATGAGCGAGGCGGGCCGTTTCGACCAGGCGGACGCCCAGATCAGCCAAGGGCTCGAGCACGCAAAGACCGCCACCTACTTTCGTGGACACCTGTTCGAGGTGCGCGGCCTAGTCGAGGAACGCCGTGAAAAGGCGCTGCGAGGCAAAGGTCGCGGCCAGGAGGCCGACCAAGCCCACGACCGCTCGCTCGACGCCTACGAAGCCGCCATGAAAATCCAGGCCGAGGTCATTGGCTCGGCCGTCCCGGCGCCCGGGCCCTCGGCGGCGCCCCACCCTTGAGCGCCCGACCGCACAAACCACGCCCCGTCCGTGCCCGAGTTTGGGAACGAGCCGGGGCTGGGCTACAGTCTGCCAGGAAGTGCGAGACGAGCCTTTGACGTCTGCGACCTCTAGCCGCGTGCCCCGGCTCTTACCCGGGACGGATCTTCGGGGGCTTCCAATCAGTCCCGCGGAGGCGTTCGTCGTGTCGCGCATCGACGGCGCCACGAACGTTTCGGAGATCGCCGAAGAAACCGGCAAATCGGCGGAAGAGGTACAAGCGCTGCTCGAGCGCTTGGTCGCGCTCGGCGCCGTCAGCCTCGACGAGCCGGCGCGCAGTCAAGAGCGTCGACAGTCTCCGGCCCCCGCCCCGCGGCCGTCAGGCGCGTTTCGCGGCCCCATCGTCGAGACCAACGCCGTCGGTGAGCAGAAGCATCCAGCCGCCTCGCTGTACGATTCGTCGGAGCTGGACGAAGCCGTCGACATCGACCTAGCGCGCCGACGGCACATCCTCGATCTGTATTATCGGCTCGATCATCTCGACCACTACGAGCTGTTCGGCGTCGCCCCGACCGTCGACAAGAAGGCCATCAAAGCCGCCTACTTCGAGATCGTCAACGTGTTTCACCCGGACCGCTACTTCGGGAAAAACGTCGGCAGCTTCAAGAGCAAGCTCGAAAAGGTGTTCGCGCGCCTGACCGAAAGTTACGACGTGCTGTCGCGCAACACGAGCCGCGCCGAGTACGACGCCTACCTGCGCGCGCAGTCCAAGACGCGCGCCTTCGACGCGGGTCAGGTCGAGAGCGCAGCCCACCAAGCGGCGCTGCAAGAGGTGATGCGGCGGATTCAAGCGGACGCCAGCGTGGAGAGCCGCGGCCTCAGCGTGCCGCCGCCGGGCTCGGGCAGCCTGCCTCCACCCTCGGCTCGCTCGGCGCACCAGAGCGTGACCCCGAGCCCGAGCCTGCCGCCGCGCTCGTCCTCGAACCCGGGCCTGCGGCCCTCGACGTCGATGCGACCGAGCGATCCGGAGGTGCGCCGTCGAGCCCTGGCACGCAAGCTCGGTCGAGCACCGCAGGCTGACGGCAAAGAGCCGTCCAGCCCCGCCGACGTGGAGGAGCAACGGCTGCTGGCGGCCCAGGTGGGCACCCAACGCCAAGAGTGGGCCGCCGACGAGCTGAAGCGCCGCTACCAAGACCGCGTAGCGGCCGCGCGCGACCGCCAAGTCGAGGTGTACACGCGCGCCGCGGCGCAAGCCCTCGAGAAAGGCGACCCTGTCGGCGCGTCCAACGCTCTGCGCATCGCCGTCTCGCTAGCCCCCGACGACACCGAGCTCGCGCTGAGACTTAACGAAGTGGCCGGCCGCGCCAAGCACGAGCTGGCCGCCAGTTACATCGAACAAGCCGAATACGAGGAGCGTGACGAAAAATGGCTGGCCGCGGCCCAGTCTTACACGCGCGCCCTCGCCGGCCGGCCAGAGGCCAAAATCCACGACAAGATCGCCCACTGCCTACTTTCGGGCGAAGGCAACCTGCGCGAGGCGGGCGAGATGGCCAAGCGGGCGGTGATGGCCCAGCCCGATAACGCTCGCTTTCGGGTCACTCTGGCCCGTTTCTACGTCAAAGCGGGCATGAAACAGAGCGCCGAGGGCGAGCTTTCCCGAGCCGCGACGCTGGCCCCGACCGATGATAAGGTAACAGATTGGATCCGGCGGCTGAAACGTGAGCTTGGTTAGCGTCTCTCACGGCACGGTCCTCTGTTCTGGCACTTAGACCCAACACACGGAAAAGCGAAAAGGCGATATGGAGCGCGTCATCGGCATCGACCTCGGGACCACGAACTCCTGTGTCTCGATCCTCGAGGGAGACACCCCCGTCGTAATCCCCAACCGCGGTGGCTACAAGACGACCCCGAGCGTGGTCGCGGTCACGGAGGCGGGTAAGCGGCTGGTGGGGCACATCGCCAAACGTCAGGCCATCACGAACGCCGAGAACACGGTGTACGCGGCCAAGCGCTTGATCGGGCGAAAGTGGAACTCGCCTCAGGTCAAGAACGCCATCATGACCTCCAGCTATTCGATCGTGGAGGGACCGCACGCCGACGTGCGCATCAAGCTCCGCGACAAGACGTACTCGATCCCCGAAGTCAGCTCGATCGTCTTGCAAGAGATGAAGATCATCGCCGAGGACTACCTCGGCGAGCCGGTGAAGAAGGCGGTCATCACCGTTCCCGCGTACTTCAACGACAACCAGCGCCAAGCCACCAAAGACGCCGGCGCCATCGCCGGGCTCGACGTCATCCGCATCATCAACGAGCCCACCAGCGCCTCGCTGGCCTACGGCTACGGCAAAGACCTGGACCGCACCGTCGCGGTTTACGACTTGGGCGGCGGCACCTTCGACGTCAGCATCCTGGAGATTGGCTCCCACGGCGTGTTCAAGGTCATCAGCACGACCGGCGACACCTTCCTGGGCGGCGAAGATTTCGACGCTCGCATCATCGACTGGCTGATCGGCAGCTTCCAGGAAGAGCACCAGATCGATCTCCGCCAGGACCGCATGGCTCTGCAACGCCTGCGCGACGCCGCCGAAAAAGCCAAATGCGAGCTTTCCAGCGTGCGTGAGACCGAGATCAACCTACCGTTCATCATCTCGACCGGACGTAACGAGGCTCTGCACTTGCAGCGAACCTTGTCCCGACAAACGCTGGAGAAGCTGACCGAAGACTTGGTCGAGCGCACCATCGACATCTGTCGACAAGCCATCGGCGACGCCAAGCTGGACGTCGACGAAATCGAAGACGTGATTTTGGTCGGCGGCATGACACGCATGCCGGTCGTGCAGCAGGCGGTGGCGGCCTTCTTTAGCCGCGAGCCCAACAAGAGCGTGCACCCCGACGAGGTCGTGGCCATGGGCGCGGCCATCCAGGGCGCGGCGCTGGTCCAGGAAAAGCAGGACATGATCCTGCTCGACGTCACGCCGCACGCCCTCGGCATCATGACCTTCGGCAGCTACTTCGAGGAGCTGATCCCGCAAAATACGACGGTTCCTACCAGCCGTACCAAGATCTTCACCACCAGCCGCGACGATCAGACGGCCGTGAAAATCTTGGTCATGCAGGGTGAGAGCAAGCGCGCCGACGACAACGAGTTGCTCGGCGAGTTCATCCTCACCGGCCTACGCCGCGCGCCAAAGGGGCACGTCGAAATCGAGGTCACCTTCGAGATCAACACCGACGGCATCGTCAGCGTGCACGCCAAGGACCTGGAGACGGGTCAGGCCCAGTCGATTCAGGTGACGGCTACCAGCGGCCTCACTCAAGACGAAGTGAAGAACATGATGTCGAGCGCCCAGGACTATCTGGTCGAGCGCCGCTCCGACGAGCAGTTCGAGGGCATCAAGCAAGAGGCCGAGACCTTGATGGCCGAAATCGAGCACATGTTCCCCGAGATCGAGCGCGTGGTGGGCGGGGCCGACTTCGGCCGTGACGCCATCGCCAAGGCTCGTAGCGCGGTCGACAAAACCCGCGTCGCAATCGCGGCCAAGGACTCCGCCCAGCTGAAGGAGCAAGTCGACCAGCTGGCGCGCACCCAGCGCATGTTCAAGGGAGTCGTTTCGCGCGGCTGAGGGGTGCCGCCTCGGCTGGACCCCACCATGAGCGACGACTCCCGGAAGCGTCCGCGCCCGTCGCATCCCGCGTCGATGCCGCCGGAGGTCCCCGTCGAGCTCGATTCGAGCTGGGACGACGACACCGTACCGCGCTTCGAGCTCGACGATCCGATGTCGGAGAGCGCGTTCGATCGCGTGACGGCCATCCCGGAGATGCCGTCCGAGCTCTTCGCCAAGCAGGTGATGTCGGAGCAACCGAAGTCCGCGCCTCCCGAGCAAGTTCCACGTTTGGCCAGCGAGCCACCGGTGGTGGCGGTGCAACCGCTGGACCCGATGGCTCTGCAGCAGGCACCGCGCGCCGGCCGCTCCGTTTCGCTGGCGGACGTGCCGACCCCACCGCACTCGGCCGCCGGCCCCAACAGCGCCACCGCGCGGCCGGGACGCAACCGCGCGCCGCTGGCAGCCGAGTCCACCGGGCTCGAGCTGATGGACATGAGCCCGCCCATGCCGGCGACGACGCGCAGCCCGTCCGCCTCGCAATTCGGGCGTGACCCGCGTGACCCGGTGCTGGAGCTGGATCTGGGCGAGGTAGCGCGCTCCGGACCCCCACCCGCCGTGCTCATGCCTTCCGCGCCCCAAAGCGCGCGCGACAGCGAGATCACGGAGATGAAGGATCGCTACGCGATGGGCGACTTCACCGGCGCCCTGGTCGTGGCCGAAGGCTTGCTGGAAGTGAACGGCGACGACATCGACGCGCAGCGCTACGCGCAGAGCTGCCGCGACGTGCTGATGCAAATGTACGCAGCGCGGCTGGGCTCGCTGAGCCAGCGGGTGCGGGTGGCGGTGCCGGGCGACCAAATTCGCTGGCTTTCGCTGGATCATCGCGCAGGCTTCGTGCTCTCGCTGATCGACGGCTCGTCGACGGTCGAGGAGCTGCTCGACATCAGTGGTATGAACCGCCTGGATGCGCTGCGAATCCTCTTCACGCTGTATGACCAGCGCGTCATCGCGCTGTCCGAAGCTTGAGCCGAGGCGGCGCCGGGTCTGGGCTTCGGCGCTGGCAGCGCTGGCCTTCGTTTCCGGCGTGCACGAGGGCCGAGCCGCCGAGCCGCCGCTCGAGCACGCCCCGCGCGTCGCTTCGTACACGCTGCAAGCTCGGCTCGACGCCGACCAGCACCGCGTCAGCGCCCACGGCACCATCGAGCTTTTGAACTACACCGAGCTGCCCCTGCAGGAGCTTTACCTGCACCTGTACATGAACGCGTTCAAGAACGACGAAAGCCTGTTCTTGCGTTCGCCGTTCGGCGCCGGTCGCAGCGGTCAGCACGGCGGCAAATGGGGCTACATCGACGTGAAGCGCTTGTACGCGCGCGAGCCGGGCCGTGACTTGTGGCCCGACCGCGCCGCCAAGAGCCCCGGCGACCCCGACGACGAGACCGACGTGCGCGTACCCCTGGCGCAGCCGCTCGCCCCCGGCCAAACCCTGACCTTGGAGGTCGAGTTCGAGGTCAAATTGCCGGAGGTGGTCGAACGCACCGGCTACGTCGACGACTACCACTTCGTGGCCCAGTGGTTCCCGAAGCTGGCGCGGCTGATGCCCGACGGCAGCTTTGCGCACTTCGCCTTTCACCCCCAATCCGAGTTCGCAGCCGATTTCGGCTCGTACGACGTCACGCTGGACGTGCCCGCAGGCGACGTGGTCGGCGCCACCGGGCAGTGCGAGCCTTCACCGGCGCCCGCCGGCCGCCGCGCCGTGCGCTGTCGCGCCGACGACGTTCACGATTTTGCCTGGACCAGCTGGCCCGCCTTCCAAGAGCGGCGCGAGCGGATTGGTAGTGTCGACGTGCGAGTGCTGGTGCCGCCCGGCCACGCCAAGAACGCCGAGCTGGAGCTAGACACGGTGCGCTTCGGCCTCGCCCATTTCGGCGCGCGCTTCGGTCGCTACCCGTACCCCACCCTGACCGTCGTGCACCCGCCGGAGGCCGCCGGTGACTCGGGCGGCATGGAATACCCGACGCTGATCACGACCGGTGGTCCTTGGTACACGCCGTACAGCGGCGCCCGCGCCATCGAAGCCGTCACCATCCACGAGCTCGGGCATCAGTGGTTCTACGGCTTGTTCGCTAGCGACGAGCATCGCTTTCCGTTCCTCGACGAGGGCCTGAACAGCTACGCCGAGCATTCCTCGCTCAGCGCTCGCTACGGCCTCGGCTCGGCCTTCGACGGCTTTGGACTACCGATCGCCAACGAGGCCTTGTCGCGTGCCATCGCCGCCGCCCGCGGCGCCGACGAGCCCATCGCGCAAGGCGCCGCCGATTTCTACAGCTTTCGCAGCCTCGGCGCGATCGTGTACAGCCGCACCGCCAGCCTGCTCAGCACGTTCGAGCGGGTCTACGGCAAGCAAAAGCTCGACTTGGCCCTGGCCGACTACGCCGCCCACGCGCGCTTTCGGCACCCGGAGCCGGCGCAGCTGATTGAGGCCGTTCGCGGCCGATTGGGCGACGGCGCGGCCAAGAACCTCGAGCGCGCGCTGTTCGAGCGCGCCAGCGTGGACTACCTGGTACGCGACGTTCAAAGCGCCGCCAGCGACCCGCACGCGGGCGTGTTCGACGAAGCCAACGGCCGGCGCACCGTGCCGCGTTCCGAGGTGCGCCCGCCTGCGCACTGGGTCGGGCATGCCATCGTGCTCCGCCACGGCGCGCTCGAGCTGCCGGTGCAGCTCGAGCTGTCGTTCGACGACGGCCACCGCGAGCGCCGCGATTGGAACGGCGAAGGCACCCGCTATACCGTCAATTGCGAGGGGCCGGCCAGGCTGGTGGGCGTCACCATCGATCCGGAGCACCGGGTGCTGCTCGACGACGACCTGAGCAACAACGCCGCCAGCGCCATCGATCAAGGAGCGCCGCGCAGCCTAGAGCGATTGCTATACTGGACCGAGCTGTTGCTGAGCGGAGGCCTGCCATGAGCGCGCTCGGCCCGGGTGAGATCCGCGCGCGCCGCCGCCCGTTCCTGCTGCTGAGCGTCGTTTTTCTGCGTCTTTTGGTTGGTTTTTGCCTCGCGTGGCCTCTCAGTTCCTTGGTAGCCGGCAGCGGCGTGGGCTTGCGCCCCGAAGGTGACCGCGCGTTGTTCGAAGGCGGCGGATACCTGCTCGCGGAGTTGCTGCGCTTGCGCGGCGGCGAGCTCGAAGCCGTGGCGCGCGGGCTCTTGCCGCTGCTGGTCCTCGGCCTGCTGCTGACCGCGGCCGGCAACTCCGCCCTCTTGGTCGGTCTGAATCTACAGGGTCGCCTGCGGCTGCGCGAGCTGCTGTCGCGAGCGACTGAGCGCTTGCCGGCGCTGGTCGTGCTCGGCGCCGGCACCGCGCTCGGACAAGCAGTGTTGCTCGGGACAGGACTGTTGCTCGTCGCCGCCGTTCCCGAGCCGCTCGCCAAACCAGTGGCGACTTCGTACGCTCAGGCTGCGCTGTGGCTGTTCATCGTGCTCGCAGTGGGCGCGCTGGGCGGCTTGTCGGACGTGGCCAAGGCGTCGTTGGTGCGCCACGAATCGCGCCTGGGCGACGCGCTCCGACGCGCGCTCAAGTGCCTCCGCCATTTGCCGATTCGCGCCACATTTGGCTGGGTTCCGGCGGCCGTGGCCTTCTTGGCCGTGGTGGCGGTCGCGGCAAAACTGACCGAGCGCTGTGACGTTTCCCAAGCGGGCAGCTGGCGCCTGCCGGTCGTGTTTGCGCTCCACCAAGGGGTCGTGATCGCGGCGGTCGCGCTGCGGGCGGCGTGGTTCGCTCGCACGCTACGCCTGGTCGCAACCGACCGCTGAGCGCACCAACTACAAGTTGGCCCCGATGTTGCCGATGGAGATGCTGGGTCCGAAGATGAACGCCGGCGTGTGATCGTCCCGCGAGATCGGAAACTCGAGCCAGCCGTGCAAGTTGATGGACGCTTCCGCCATCGACAACCGATTTGCGATCGGAATGCTGAGGCCGAGACCCACCGGCAAGCCCACCTCGTTCAGGCTGTGGCCCGTGGTGCTGGTAGAGCTAGCCAAACCGATCACCATGACCCCGCCCTCCAGCCCCAACAGGCCCTCTTTGCCGTCGCTGGTCAGCCAGGTCAGCCGTGAAATGATGCCGAAATTCAGGGAAAGCACGCCGCTGTGGTCTTTGTCGCCAAAGCGATAGAGGCCGGCCGGAATGGCGGAGGTGGCGTACACGCGCGCGTGCCCGGTGCCGAGCACGACCGACCACTGTACTGCCGGCCCGCTCGCGTACAGCTCGGACCCGGCCACGTAGTGGTTGTCGTCGTTGGCGTGAGCCACGCGCACGACGATCCGATCGAACGCGGTGGTGACGCCCTGAATCCAGATTTGGCGCGGCTCCGAGCCTGGGCCAAGCTCGAGCGTGTCTTTCAGGTGGCCTTCGGAACGGGCCGCGCCGTCGGCCGAGTACACATCCACGCTGAGCGTGATGCGCTGCCGACCGTTTTCGGCGCGTAGCCGTTCGCGATGCACCGTCACGCGGCAACTGTCACGCCACGCGAACGGCAGGTTGATGGGGTCGCCGGGATGCAACGCCACCGATTTGCCGCTGGGCCCGCATTTGAACTCGACCAACGGCTTTCCGCCGGCCATCGAGGGGCCGAGCGGCACCGGCACGTTGGCTTCGCGCAGCTTGCGCTGAAGCGGGTCGACCGCGACGGCCAAGTCCACGTCGCCCAAAGCGGCCGGTAACGCCGAGTTTCGGAGCCCGAGCTGCAGCTGGGCGAAGCCCTCCGCGTCGGGGTCGCCGATCACCGTTTGACGCTGGTGATCTTGGCCCGCGGTGTACACGTTGGGCAGCGAAATCAGCTCCCAGCGCTCCCCTTGCGGCAAGCCCGAGACTTTGACGAAAGCGGGGCGATTGGTGGGCACGAAGTCGATGCGCGGGGCGTCGGGCAGGCCGAGCGAGGCGCGCGCGGCCGGCAACGCGCGTGTCGCGGTCGTGAGCGTAGCCACCACGGCGTCGGTGTCGCTGCGGCGCGCGCTGAGCTCCAGCTGCTCGCCGGCATACGACCCCAGCTCCAGCACCACGAACAGACTGTCCTCGGTTTCAGCCTCGTCGAGCACGCGCAGGGGCGCGTCGCCCACACTGAAACGATAGAGCTCACGGGCGGCCAGGCAACGGCGCTCCAAGCGCACGACCATCTTGGCGGCATCGTTGCGACGGACCGGCTCGCCCGAGACGAGCGTCATGGCACAGTGCAGCACCTGCAGCTTGAAGCTGGGGGCCGTCTCCAATTGCCCCTTGCGCTGCAAGAACACGCGCGGCGCCAGACGCACCCGCACCTCGGCGGAGCTGAGCGGAGCGGTGCTGGTGACCAGTAGCCGCTTGGCGCTGAAGGTGCAGTCGAGCGCGCCGCAATCGGCGCCCGCCACCGCCTCGGGGTGCGCCAACGGTAGCTCGCCGCGGCCCATCGACAGATCGATGGCGCTGTCGGCGGCGACCAGCTTGCCGATGACGATGCGCGCGGGCGAAAGCGGCACGCCATCGAGCGGCACCGCTTGCCCACGCGCGTCGAACAGGCGATGTCCCTCGCCCAATACCGCGAACGCCGGCAGCACTCGCAGCGTGTCGGCCGCCGGATCCGCCGACAAATCGCGGCCTACGACCCAAGCGCAGCTCTGGCCGGCGCCGTCCGTTTTGGGCTCCGGGCAGGCATCTACCCCCGAATGCCCGGCTCCGAGCCAGTGCAGCTGAGCGCCCTTTAAATTGCGGCCACGCGCCTCGACGCGCGCTTCGTCGGCGAACAAAGTGACGCTGGCGGGGTCGAAGCTCGGGAATGGTCCGGTCGCCAGCAGCGTGAGCTGCTCCTTGCTTTGCAGGCAAGCGCCCAGGCTCGGAGCGACACGCACCACCACGCTGCTACCCGCGGCCGTTTCGGCGCTCGGTGGACGAACCGCGGTGCCACCCGCCTCGAACGACCAGCCCCCACTCACGGTGCAAGCCACCTTGCCCGCGCCCAGCACCACGGCCGCCCCGCCTACCGGCGCTTCGAGGGTCTGGGCAGCCGCGGCGCGCGTCCAACCCAGCCAGGCCGCGCACACCAGCCACACCCACAGCCGGAACGCACTGCGACGCTTCATGCTCGTGACTCCCAGAATGAGCGCAAATCTTGCGGTAAAGGCGCGACCAAGCGGAGCGGCTCACCGGTCATGGGATGAGTGAAGTCGTAGCGCTCGGCGTGCAGCAATTGGCGCGGGTGCTCGAGCAGCTGCCAGTCTTCGTCCGTCAGCTCCCCGTCGGCGGCCCGCGCCAGCATGCGCTCGTCGGGTCCGTACAGCTTGTCGCCGACTACGGGGCAGCCCAGCGCCGACAGGTGCAGGCGAATTTGGTGCTGGCGCCCGGTGTGCAGGGCCAACCGGCACAGCGCATACCCGGCGCGGGTCTCGACGATCTCGATACCGGTGCGCGCCTCGAGGCCATTACCCGGCGCCGCGATGCGCATCTTCACGCGCAGCGGGTTCTCGCTGTCCAGCTCGACCGGCAGCTCGCACAGGCTGACGTCGGGCACGCCGTGCGTCACGGCGACGTACGTCTTTTTCACCGCGTCACCACCGCCCAGCGAGCGCTCTTCCAGCAGCCGCTTGAAAGCGCGCTCGCTCTCGATGTGTTTGGCCAGCATCAAAACGCCGCTGGTTTCGCGATCGATGCGATGAATCAGGGCCAAGAAGGCGCCCGGCCGCGTCTTGCGCAACCGCTCGATGACCGTGTTCCGATGGTAACGCGCCGTCGGATGCACGGTGACGAGCGGCGGCTTGTCGATCGCCATCAAGTGGTCGTCTTCGTACACGACCGGCAACGGAATATCGTCAATCTCTTCGAATGGCGCGCGCCACAGCGCGATGCGCTCGTCGGTCTTGACGCGGTCGTTGGCGCGTAGGGCACGACCGTCGGCGGCGTGCGCGCTCTGCTCGATGATGGCGCGCGCCCGGGTGCGGCTGGTGTTGCGCAGCTGCGTGCGCATGAACACGTCCAAGCGCATCCCGGCGCATTCGGCCGGCACCCGGTAGATTTTGAGGATGGCGTCTTCGTGAACGCCGGGCGGGCGGACCGGCGGCGCTTCAGCGGGCGACGATTCGCGCGGCTTCATGCAGGCTCCGCCGCGCCGAACCGCTCAGCCGCGCACCTTGGCGCGATGAATCTCGGTACCTACGCCAGAATCAGTGAAAATCTCGAGCAAAAGCGCGTGACGGCGACGACCGTCGATGATGTGCACCTTCTCGACGCCGGCAGAGACAGCATCCAGCGCGCAGCGCACCTTCGGGATCATGCCGCCCGTGATCACGCCCTCGGCGATCAAGCGTTCGGCCTCGTGGGCGTCGAGCGAGCTCAAGCGCTCCCCGGTGCCCGTCTTCACCCCTTCGACGTCGGTCATCAACATCAGCTTGGCCGCGTTCATGGTGCCGGCGATGGCGCCGGCGGCGGTGTCGGCGTTGACGTTGAGCGAATGCCCCTCGCGATCCACGGCAATCGGGGCGATCACGGGGATGAAGCCGCTGGTGATCAGCTGCTCGACGATTTTGGCGTCCACGTTGGCGACCTCACCCACGCGGCCCAGATCGACCATCACCTCGGCGCCGCTGGCATCTTTGGTCTTCACCAGCTCTTGGCGCTTGCCGCGCATGAACTGGTCGTCTTTGCCGGAAAGACCGACGGCGCGCCCGCCGTGCTGGCAAATCAAGCCCACGATCTCCTGGTTGACGGCGCCGCCCAGCACCATCTCGACCACGTCCATGGTCGCGTCGTCGGTCACGCGCAGGCCGCCGCTGAAGGTCGACTTGATGCCGACGCGCTCCAGCATGCTGTTGATCTGCGGTCCGCCGCCGTGGACCACCACCACCCGAATGCCCACGTAGCGCAGCAGGCAAACGTCCCGCGCGAAGCTCTCTTTCAGGGCTTCGTCGACCATGGCGTGCCCGCCGTACTTCACGACGAACGTGCGTCCCTGAAAGCGCTGAATGTAGGGCAGCGCCTCGTGCAAAACCTTGGCCTTCTCGACGAGCTCGTCCATTTTCCCCGCCGCTATAGCGCAATTTCCGGGCGCCGTCCGGCGGCAGGTGCCAAGCCGGAGACAGCCGCGCAGCGCAGCCAAAACGCAGCCAAAACTCGAAATCGGCAGGTGTGCTCCCAGCCACCCCATGCTAGGCGAACCCTCCATGGATATTCTGATGGTGTCGGCCGAGCTCTCTCCTTATGCCCGCGCCACCGAGGTAGGCGACGTGGTCGCTGGTTTGAGCAAGGCGCTGCGCCAGCTGGGCCACCGCGTGACCCTCGCTCTGCCGCGGCATCCCGGCTTCGAAGCGGGCGGCCTGCTGATGGCGCGCCGCCTCACCCCGCTCTCCATCGGCGGCGCCGACCTGACCGTGCTCGACGGGCAGCTCGCCTCCGGGGTCGAGCTAGCGTTGTTCGACGATCCCCCCCTGTACGACCGGCCCTCGGTGTACGGCGAAGGCGAAGGCTACGAAGACAACCTGGCTCGGTTCGCGGTGCTGTGCCGTGGCGCGGCCGCGCTCGCCCAGCTGCGCGCCGAGCAAGGCAAGCCGTTCGAGGTCGTCCATGCCTTCGACGCTCCCGCCGCCGCCCTGCCCGCTCTGCTCAAGCAGCCGCCTGCGCTGGCGTTGCCCACCTTGCTCACCGTCCTCGACACCGAACGCCCAGGCCGTTTCGCCAACGGCGCCCACACCGCCTTCCCCGGCTTGCGCGGCAACATCGGGGACTCGTTGTCGCTGCTCGAGCTCGGGCTCGGCCACGCCCAGCTGGTCGTGGCCGGCTCGGAAGACGCCGCTCGTGAGCTCGGAACGCCGCGCGTCTCGGGGGCGCTGGCGCCGAGCTTGGTCGGCGAGCGCACCCCCAACGCCGTCAGCTCGGGCCTCGACTACGCGCTGTTCAACCCCGCGACCGACACCGCCATCCCCGCGCGCTTCGACGCGGAGGACGCTTCGAACAAGGGCCGTTGCAAGTCGGCCGTGCTGACGGAGCTGTCGCTCGAGCTCGAGCTCGATCGCCCGCTGGTGTTCGCGCTGGCCGGCTCCGCCGGCGAAGCGCAATTGCTGCTCGGGGCCCTGCCGCTGCTGCTCAAGAACGACATCGCCGTCGTGGCGTCGGTGCCGCAAGGCTCGGTGGCAGAGTTGGAGCGTCTGGTCGGCGACTACCCGGCCGACTTGGCGAGGCTGAAGGACGGCTCGGATGCCGCCCGACGGCGCGCCCTGTCCGCGGCGGATTTTGCCATCTGCCTCGATTCGGGCTCGCTCACGCCCGCGTCCGTGCAGGCAGCGCAGCGTTACGGCGCCGTGCCGGTCGCGCTCGGTCAAGGCGCCGTGGTCGACGCGCTGGTGGATTGCGATGCCGAGCTGGAAACCGGCACCGGGTTCTTGTTCGACAGCGCCGAGCAAGATGCCTTGATTGGCGCCGCAACTCGCGCGTTTTCGGCCTACGGCTCTCCCGGCCATGCTCGGCTACGTCGCCGAGTCATGCGCCTCGACGTCTCGTGGGAGCGTGTCGCGCGGCGCTACGCTCAGCTCTATCGCAAAGCCGCGAGCTGAGCTCAGCCGGCAGAGCCGGCAAAGCCGTCGGGCAGCGGCGCTCCGCCCATACCGCCAAGCCCCCCCGCGCTGGACGCGCCACCGACCGGGGCCGCTGCGCTCGTCCCGCCCGCGCCGGCCGCGCCCGCGGCGCCACCGATGGGCACCTCCCCGGCCGTTTCACACGTCGTCAGATCCTCGTTCAAATGCGCGGTCGCCAGACACGGCGAAAGCTCGCGACAGGTCGGCGCGCTTTCGTAAGCCTGCTCACACGCCGACACGCTGTCGTCGTAGTAATCGTAGCAACCGCTGGCACCGCCCGGTCGCAGGAACGCGGGGCACTTGGGAAAGCTGGGAGCGGGGCAGCCCAAGCGATCGTAGGCGGCGTTGGCGGCCTTCAGCAGGCGCGCACAGGCCTTGTCTTCGGACACCAGATCTCCCTCCCCGGACGGCTGGATTGCCCCCTGGGCGGCCGGCACGAACGGCTCCGTGTCCTCCGAGGCGGTGCAGCTGGCGTACAGGGGCAGGCCCAGGCACGCCGAGATCAGGCAGGCGCGCCCCCACGGAGAAAGCGAAGCGAAAGGGATCCGGGCGAACATCGGGCGGCATCGTAGCCCCGTCTGTCGCAGCTTTCTAGGGAGAGTCGCCTTGCCGTTGACGGCGCCCGCTTGCTTGGATACCCCGACGGGATACATGCCCATTCGCCGCGCCCTGCTTTCTGTTTCTGACAAAACCGGCCTGATCGAGCTAGCCCGCGCGCTCTCCGCCCGCGGGGTCGAGCTCTTGTCCACCGGTGGTACCTTCAAAGCGCTCTCCGCCGCCGGCATTCCGGTGCAGACCGTCGAGAGCTACACCGGCTCGCCCGAGGTCATGGATGGTCGCGTGAAGACGCTCCATCCTCGGATCCATGGAGCGTTGCTGGCTCGCGCCGGTACCGACGACGCCGATCTCGAGCGCATCGGAGCCAAGCCGATCGATCTGGTGGTGGTGAACCTGTACCCGTTCGAGGAGACACTGGCAAAGCCCGGCGTGCCCTTCGAGGAGCTGATCGAGAACATCGACATCGGCGGCCCCAGCATGCTGCGCTCGGCCGCCAAGAATCACGACCGCGTGACCGTCGTCTGCGATCCCAGCGACTACGCCGTCGTTCTCGATGAGCTGAAGCGCGACGGAGACGTCGGCCGCCTCACGAAAGAGCGCTTGGCCGCCAAGGTGTTCGCGCACACCGCCGCCTACGACGCCGCCATCAGCGGGTGGCTCTCGGCGCGCGGCGAAGCGGACGGCTATCCGCGCTTCTATTCGCTCGTTCTCGAAAAGGCGTACCCGCTGCGCTACGGCGAAAACCCGCACCAGTCGGGCGCTTTCTATAAGGAGCGCAAGGCGCCGATCGGATCGCTCGGCCGCACCGAAAGCGTCGGCAGCGGCTCCAAGGAGCTGTCGTTCAATAACCTGGTCGACGTCGAGGCCGCGCTGGACGCCGTGCGCGAGTTCGAAAACCCCGCCGCCGTCGTCGTGAAGCACACCAACCCATGTGGCGTCGCCACCGCGCCGACACTGGCCGATGCCTACCGCGCCGCGCGCGACGCCGACGCGATGAGCGCGTTCGGCGGCATCATCGCCTTGAACCGCGAGGTCGACGACGCCACCGCCGCCATCTTGGCCGAGACGTTCCTGGAAGCGATCATCGCCCCCGGCTTTGCCGACGGCGCGCTCGAGCGTCTGCGCGCCAAGCAAGCCTTGCGCCTGCTCTCGACCGGCGGCTGGCTCGGCGCCGCTCACCAAGCGCGCCAATTCAAGCGCGTCGGCGGCGGCTTCGTGATCCAGGAGCGCGACGCTACCGGCGGCGGCGAGGTGCTCAAAGGCCGCGTCGTGACCGATCGTCAGCCCACCGCGGCCGAGCTCTCCTCGCTCGATTTTGCTTGGATGGTCTGCAAGCACGTGAAGAGCAACGCCATCGTGCTGGCCGCCCCCGGCAAGAGCCCCGGCATTTACGAGACCATCGGCATCGGCGGCGGGCAAACCGCGCGCGTCACGGCGGTGCAGGTCGCCTGCGACAAAGCCGGTGACCGCGCCAAGGGCTCGGTGCTCGCGTCCGACGCCTTCTTCCCCTTCCCCGACGGCGTCAAAGCCGCCGCCGCCGCCGGCGTCGCCGCCATCGCTCAACCGGGCGGCTCCAAGAAAGACGACGACGTCATCCGCGCCGCGAACGAAGCCGGCATCGCCATGATCTTCACGGGCGTGCGGCATTTTCGGCATTGAGCCGGAGGCTCAATGCTGAAAATGCATCTGGGTTTTCGTTTGCGCTGCCGTTGATTGCCTTGCGTCCGTCGGGGCCGGTGGCGGTAATTGCTCCGGCCTCGCCGGTTTGTCGCGGCCGGGTCTCTGAGACGATCGTGATCTGATCGTGCCAAGACCCCCGACGTGGTTCCATTCGCTGGGGCGATGCCCCAGCGAAGTGTGACCTGAGGCGTCGCACGAGAGGGCGACCCGGCGAACGCATCTCAAGCAATTACGCACACCTAGACTCTCACCTTTACTGTCAATTCTATGTACCGCCCGCGGATCGAATCTGCTCCGCGGCTGCGCGCCGCGCCCGCTTTTCTGCGAGCTCGTGCCGTCACCCGATCGGCGTCCCCTTTGGGGCTTCGAGAATCACTTCGCATGCGAAGTCATTCTCGAGCGACGACGAGCCGGAACGGGGCCGGTCAGCGCCCAGGGACGGCGGGCGCCGACGGGTAGTTACCGATCGGATGTCGAAAACTGCTCGCACAAATTTGGCCCGAGTCGAGACGGCATGAGAAGTACTTCGATAACAGCTCAT